>Ga0310695_10002226_pt1 | contig 41702 bp, 40 predicted proteins | sample RumenRJG_04DNA_FD_203882 | JGI IMG/M metagenome (GOLD analysis project Ga0310695, IMG submission 203882) | Bovine rumen microbial communities from Lethbridge, Alberta, Canada - RJG_04 (v2) (version 2) | ecosystem: Host-associated > Mammals > Digestive system > Stomach > Rumen | place: Canada... | reverse complement strand
GTCATCAGCTGGCCCTTGAACCTCAGGATGCCAGCGTGTGAAAACGGCTTGTCTGCCATAACGCAGGCATCATTTATCAGGAACTTTGCCGGGAAATTATCAGTACCATCGAGCACGAAATCATAGTCCTTTATGATATCCATTATGTTCGCGCTGGAGATGAACTCGTGATAAGTCACAACCTCGACGTCAGGGTTTATCGCCCTCATCGTCTCGGCAGCCGACTCGACCTTTGGTCTTCCGACATCAGCAGTCGTGTGGATTATCTGTCTCTGCAGATTTGAAAGGTCGACCACATCGGCATCAGCAATACCTATTTTTCCAACGCCGGCCGCTGCCAGATACATCGCTGCCGGAGCTCCAAGACCACCGGCACCGATAATAAGGACGCTTCCATTCATCAGCTTCTTCTGGCCTTTGACGCCGATCTCCTTAAGAATAATATGTCTCGAATATCTCTCTAGCTGTTCATTTGTAAATGGCATTACTGGCCTCCTCCCATGAAATACAGGAACTCAACGACATCGCCGTCCTTAACTTCCTTGACATCTCCATCAACTGTGATCTTCATTTCTGCCTCCATTGCTGTATTCTGATTATAACTGTTTTTACGTGATTTGAAAAATAAATGCCATCGATGAATCAAACCAGTTAATTCATTCGCCTCATTTAATTACTACTTATCATACCATTTTAGTATGATTTCTCCTAACAGTTTTGAATTATAACCAGCAATCAGTTTTTTTACTAAGTGTCTGTTTCTGGCATATAACCCAAAACGCTACAATTTTCTAAATGTGTTAATCGTTTGTTAAGTCGTCTTGAATTTTTTTCTTTAACCCATTAAAATGGCATATGATAATTGAAAATATATGTGTAGGAGGTTTATATACAAATGGCTGACTTAAAGCACAAGGCAGAGCGCGCAGCTTTTGATGTTGCGATCACTGCTGCATTAAAGCACGTAAACAAGGGGAGAGGAAAAGCTATGTGCCAGATGGTCGATCTGGTTCAGAAGGTTCTGAAGGATACATGGCCGGACGCTGCTTATGATGCACTCCGCGGCCAGTTCGAGGACGAGAACAGCAAGTGGATGAAGTTCACTAACAAGATCTTCGATGAGGTAGATCCCCGCCTGATCAAAATGGCTGCTTTAAATCTCGGATATGAATCAGCATTCAGAGGATATAAAGATACCAGAGCCTTAGGTGAAAAAGAAAATTGTAACATCCCTTGGACCATTCTCGTAGACCCGACCTCTGCATGTAACCTTCACTGCACAGGCTGCTGGGCCGCAGAGTACGGTAACAAGCTGAACCTGACATATGATGAGCTCGATAAGCTGATCACAGACGGCGAGGATATGGGTATCCATAACTGGCTTTTCACAGGCGGTGAGCCACTCGTCAGAAAAGCAGACCTTATCAAGCTCGCAAAGAAGCACAACACTTCATATTTCCAGCCGTTCACAAACGGAACTCTTATAGATGATGAGTTCTGCAAGCAGGTAGCCGAGTGCGGAAATATGAGCTTCGCCCTTTCAGTAGAGGGATTCGAGGAAGCAAACGACGGACGCCGCGGCGCCGGAGTTTTCGATAAGGTAATGCATGCCATGGATCTGTTAAAGAAGTATAAGCTCTTCTTCGGCTGCTCCATCTGCTACACCCATGTAAACTACAAGAACGTAACCAGTGACGAGTTCCTTGATCTCCTGATCGAGAAGGGTGCCCGTTACATCTGGTACTTCCACTATATGCCGACAGGCGCTGCCGGAGTTCCGGAACTCTGCCCTACTCCTGAGGAGCGTGAGTACATGTTCCACAGAGTTCGTGAGATTCGTGGTTTTGAAGGCGGAAAGCCTATCTTCGCTCTCGACTTCCAGAACGACGGTGAGTTCGTAGGCGGCTGTGTAGCCGGAGGACGTGAGTACTGCCACATCAACGCCAGAGGTGACGTCGATCCGTGCGTATTCATCCACTACTCCAGCGCGAATATCCGCAAAGACAGCCTGTTAGACTGCTTCAAGCAGCCTATCTTCCAGCTCTACAGACAGCAGCAGCCGTTTAACAAGAACATGCTCCAGCCTTGCCCGATGCTCGAGAATCCTGAGATCCTCGGCCAGCTCGTAAAGGAAGGCAAAGCAGTTCCTACAGATCCTGAGTCACCTGAGGATCCGGCAGATCTGTACAAGAAGACCAAGCCTTATGCTGAGGCCTGGGCTCCTGTAGCAAAGCGTCTCTGGGCTGAAGAGCATCCTGACCGCGTAGAAAAAGAGCCTGAGAAAGAAGAATCATCTTCTTCAAAAGCAGTTTAAAAAATAAAAAAGCCACGGTGGTGTAAAAACCATCGTGGTATTTTTATGCAAAAAATTCATCGATTTTTTCTCTGTCGAGCGGAGTTCTGCCGAACCGCTCCGAAGGGTCGCCTGCCGCGATTATCTCGGCAGAAGCCTTATCAAACCCGGTGAACTTCATGTAACCGATGTCTCCCGGATCCAGTTCTTCGTCGTTTGAGATCTTTCTGAGGATCTCATAGCATTTCTTTAAATGGGTAAGCAGTGCCGACAGCTCATTTTCACGTGTAACATAGTTCTGCGCCCTGTTCTGCTCTTCGAAATCCTTTATGTAAAGCACCAGAAGCGTAAGCTCGAGATTCCCACTGAGGTCCGAATCCGGCATAGTAAGGTCAGGCCGCAGCTCTAACATCCGACTGAAAAAATCCTTTGCTTCGGCAGTCTTTCCCTGCCGCAGAAGCTCTTCTACTGCAAGCTCGAGTTCCCTCGTCTCAGCCTTTTCACCCGAAAAAGCGACCGGGCACTCGCAGACTCTGAGCTCTCTGGTCTGTACGAAAGGCATCAGCAGGAACTCTGATAGAAACCCGTAAAGCCTCTGTTCGTATGCATCGTAGTCAGTCATGTCGACCATCGACGATACCTCGGTCAGGATACTGAACAGATAGGTGCAGTATTCGTCAAAAAGCTCTCTCGAGGTGACGAACAGGTTCCCAAAATAGTTCCCGTGAGCCACTGTCATCTCATCATAGGCCTTCGCATACTCAGGATAGAGCTTCTTCAGCGCATATCCGGTCAGATCCATGTCCTTTACATAGTGCGCTTCAGCGTAATTCTCACGGTTCGTCTTTTCTGACGGCAGCTTCTTCGTCGTGATGATGTCATAACTTTTTAAAATATCATCAAACTCCGGTCCCGTCATGATCTGCCGGTTGTCATTTATGAAAAAACGGCGGTAGTGGCAGATGCCGATATTCTCCTGCCCCGGATAATTTTTCCAGAGCCAGTAGAGACCAGTCAGTTCGCTGAAGTAAGGATTCAGGTCGCTGATATTATCCTCGCCGACATCGTCCCTGAAGCAGCCCGGGATGATATCCTGCTTTCCCTGGGCTCCGACGAACATCGTCTTGTATACCGGATCTGCCGGCGGAGTATATGGCTTATGTGCCATTACAAAAATGCTCGTAGCCATATCAGTCCACCGGATGCAGGTTCTTAAGAGACAGGTCAAGTATCGGAGCCGAATGTGTCAGTGCTCCGCTAGATACGTAGTCAGCGCCCAGATCCTTTATCTGCGCTACATTCTCTTCGGTGACATTTCCGGAGATCTCTGTCTCAGCCCTGTCGCCTATCAGGGCGATTGCTTCCTTCATCGTGTCGTGGGACATATTATCGAGCATTATGATCTCTGCACCGGCATCCAAAGCTTCCTTTACCTGATCGATAGTCTCGGTCTCGACCTCGATTTTTCTGACAAAAGGAGCGTAGTCTCGGGCGAGCTGCACGGCCTTTGTGATAGAGCCTGCTGCCCCGATGTGATTGTCCTTTATCAGGATACCGTCAGTCAGGTTATACCTGTGGTTCGTGGCACCTCCGACCTTTACCGCGTATTTTTCGAAAAGACGCATATTCGGAGTGGTCTTTCGGGTGTCTAAGAGCTTCGTCTTCGAACCCTCGAGCAGCTTTACCATCTGGCGGGTCATCGTAGCGATGCCGCTCATCCTCTGCAGGTAATTGAGAGCGGTACGTTCACCCACGAGAAGAGTCCTGATATCACCAAGCACTTCGGCAATCTTCTGACCCTTGTGGATCTCTTCACCGTCTTTTACGAATATCTCGAATTCGGTAGAATCATCGAGCAGAGTGAATACACGCTTGAACACGTCGAGCCCGCAGAGAATACCGTCCTCTTTTGCGATCAGGTCGACCTGTCCAGGCTGACTTTGAGGCATTATCGCATTTGTCGTCACGTCCTCAGATGTGACATCCTCCCTCAGTGCCGACAATATATAAGGATCGGCATTAAGCTTAAGTGTAATATCAGTCATTTCTGTAAAACTCCTTCCTGACTCCTAACCCCTATATCCTTTTCCCTATATCCTCACAGCGCATTCTCTCTGTCGATCTCATCCCAGATCATCTGCTTGTTCTCTTCATCGGCGTCCTTAGTATCTAAGAGTCTGTCCGGATCAAAGCCGTAGATCTGCGAAAGCTCCTTTAAGGACTTGTCGGCATTTTTTAAAAATCTGGGGCTTCTGCCTTCCCAGGCTCTCTGTCCGTCGATGACTACCATGTGCTCAGCCGCATTCTTCGCAAATACAAGACTCTCGAGAAGGGAGTTGCTTGCCAGGCGGTTCTTTCCGTGGACTCCGTTGCAGCAGGTCTCACCAGACGCATAGAGGTGATCCATCGAAGTGTGCGAATTCAGATCCACGTAGATGCCGCCCATGAAGTAATGCTGCGCCGGAACGACCGGTACATACTCCTTCGTCGGGTCAATGCCGCACTCGAGACAGTGCTCGACAATATGTGGGAAACGCTTTCTTATATCAAACTTCGTGATCGTCGTCATATCGAGATGGACGTACTTCGTGTGATCCTTCTCCATCTGCTTCAGGATCTCTGCGCTCAAGAGGTCTCTTGGAAGCAGCTCATCCGTGAAACGCTCACCGTTCTTGTCTCTAAGGACTGCTCCCTCGCCTCTGACTGACTCAGAAACCAGGAAACGCCTCTCTTTTTTCTCACTGTAAAAAGTGGTCGGATGTATCTGCACGTAGTTCACATGCTCGAGTTTTATGCCGTGTCTCAGGCAGAGCGCCAGCGAATCACCGGTAAGTGAAGGATAGTTCGTCGAGTTCTCGTAAATACCGCCGATACCACCGGTAGCCAGGAGAATATGCGAAGCAAACACTGTCTGAAGCTTCCCGTCCTCATCTATTAGGACGATTCCGTCACAGCGGTTATTTTCTGTCAGAAGGTCGACCATCCTGGTATGCTCGTGGATCTCGACATTCGGCAGCTTCTTTACGGCTGCCTGCAGGTGCGTAGTGATCTCCTCACCCGTGATATCCTCGTGGTGAAGGATACGATTGGTAGAATGGGCTCCCTCCCTGGTAAACTCCAGAGTGCCATCCGGGTTTCTCGCGAAATCCACGCCGTAACCCATCAGCTCCTCTATGACAGGCTTCGACGAGCGGATCATACAGTCGACCGATTCCTTCCGGTTCTCGTAGTGTCCCGCCTTCATCGTATCTTCAAAAAATGCATCATAATCAGATGGATCCTTCAGCACGCAGATGCCTCCCTGCGCCAGATAGGAATCACACTCAGTGATATCCTCCTTCGTGATCATAAGAATCTGTCTGTCAGGCGGCAGATGAAGCGCTGCAAAACATCCTGCTACTCCGGCCCCTACTATGATAACGTCATAACTCTTTTTCATTTCGCTAGCCTCAGCATTTCTTCCATCGGAGCCTTCGCTTCTCTCATCAGTTTCTCCGGGAGAGTGATCTCTGAATCCTCTTCTTTAAGCACGTGGAGCAGCTTCTCCATAGTCAGTTTCTTCATATTCGGGCAGATCTGCATCGGGCCTGCCGGATAGAAAGTCTTATCCGGATTTCTCTTCTTAAGCTCATGCATTACGCCAAGCTCTGTCGCCACGATGAATTCCTTAGCTGAAGACTCTGTGGCGTACTTTATGATTCCGGAAGTAGAGCCTACATAGTCAGCCTCAGCCACTACTTCAGGCTTACACTCAGGGTGAACCAGCACCGGGGCATCAGGCTTTAAGGTCTTTGTCTTCTTCAGAGCGTCAAGACTGATCGAATTATGCACATGGCAGAATCCGTCGTTAAAGATAAACTCCTTCTCCGGAAGCTGATCGGCTATGTAGTGTGCCAGGTTCTGATCCGGGATAAAATAGATGTATCTCTGTGGAAGCCTGCTCACAATCTTCAGAGCGTTGGCGCTCGTCACGCAGACATCACTTGCTGCCTTCAGGTCAGCCGTCGAATTCACATAGCAGACCACGGCCACGTCATCGTACTTTTCTCTTACCTCATCGATCCTGTCCGTAGTCGCCATATGAGCCATCGGACAGTCGGCAGCCATATCCGGTATCAGGACCTTTTTCGTAGGGTTTAAGACCTTTGCGCTCTCGCCCATGAACCTGACTCCGCAGAGCACTATGATGTCTGCATCCGTTTCCGTCGCTTTCTTCGCTAAGAAAAATGAATCCCCGACAGAATCCGCTATATCCTGTATCTCATCCGCTACATAATAATGCGCCATGATGATAGCATTTTTTTCTTTCTTCAGACGGCTTATCTCCTCAGCCATCTCTCTAACGTCTGACACTTCCTTATACCTTTCCAACTTCGCAGTCATGGCTTTAAGCTCATGTCTGCGGTATTTCTAAAAAAGGCTGTGAAAGAACTTCCCATTCACAGCCTTTTATTTTTCCGAAATATTTTAGCACTAATGCAGAGATTTGACAATGATTTGTTACTATTCACGGCATGCTTCTGTGGGTGTTCATGACGGATGCACTTGTGCGGACGGTTGAACACCCACAGAAGCGTGCCTGTGAAGCAGGAACCTCCCCAACAACCGCAGACGTTTAGCATCGAAGATGCGGCAAACGCGCGTAAGCGCGGTTGGTCTGCGGTCTGATTGGGGAGGTGCCGTGAATAGTAACAATGATTTCTATTATGCTTCTCCACTATCTATCTCATCGATCATCGTGTAGTATATCTGCTCGCTTACGTTACTCCTCATGTAGTAGATGTTCATCCGGATCAGATGCTCCTTGCCTCCCACTTCAAAAATGACCGTTCCTCTGGCGCCTTCGTCCTTATTCCCGAGCGCCTTGTCGAAAAGTCCGATGAAAGTCTCTTTATCGCTATCCTTTACCCTGTCAGAAAAAGGAATCTCAGAGACCGGATCTACAAGGTCTGCAAGGTCTGAATTCCTGTAATGGTCGAGAAGCGACCAGCCGACCTTTACCGTGTCGCCGTTTCTGTTCAGGATCAGTACAGAACCGAAGATATTTGCGATCATATCATCTGAGATATAGTTCGCGTCGAGGATCCGGCGGATCTTATACGCCTGTGGAACCCCGACCTGGATGCCGTCGAAGTCTACCTTCTTCGAATCACTGATAAGTCTGGTGAACTTCTCTGTCGACATCGGCATATAGTAGTAATATCCCTGGGCGTACTCACAGCCCATTTTTGTAAGGAACTCTGCCTGCTCCTTTGTCTCCACACCTTCGATGATGACCGGGAGAAGAAGCTGCTGCGCCATGCCGAGGATTGGTTCCAGGATATTGCGGCTTCGCTCCGGAGCATCTGCTGCAAGGCGAAGGAAGGCAGTGTCGATTTTTAGCATGTCGATGTCCATACTCTCAAGGGTATTTATCGAAGAAAGCCCAGTACCGAAATCGTCGTAGGAGACGCTCATCCCTATATCATGGAGACGGCTTACAGTGTCAGCTGCCTTCTCAGGAGCCTTCGCAAAGGTGGATTCGCTTAGCTCTGCCTCGAGCATTTTTGCAGGGATGTCATATGCCCTTATTATCTCACTGAAAAAATCCGGGACATCCATCGTGTAGATGTCAGCCTCTGATACGTTCACTGAGATAGGTATCGGGTCGACTTTTTTATCCATCTGCTTTCTGATGAAGCGTGCCGCACGATCCCAGACTATCTTATCCAGAGTGGAGATAAGACCGTTCTTTTCCATGACCGGAACAAAGAGGTTCGGCGAGAGGACGTTCCCCTCATGCAGCCATCTGGCGAGAGCCTCGGCTCCGATGATCTGTCCAGTGACCATATTTATCTTCGGCTGGAGGTAGATCGTGAACTCGCCTTTCCTGATGCCGTCCTGGATATTCAGCAGGCGCTTGTACTCGTCCTGCTCCTTCTGGATCATGGCCGGATCGTATACAGTGACGTTCTCCGTATAATCGCCCTTTATCGTCTCAAGGGCTATGGCTGCCAGATCATAGAGCTCTTTTGCTGAATACTTCTTCGAGATGTCTATCGGGTAAACGCCGAAGTTCGCCCTGAATGACGGCTCGAAGCTCTTCTCCGCTAAGTACCTGTTCAGATTATCAGAAAGGCCCTGTACTATGTCCATCCTGGCCGGACAGAGTATCGCAAAATCATCGCCACCGAGATATCCGGCTACCCCTCCGTGTCTCTGGACTGACTGGAGAAGGGTCTGGCCGATCCTCTTGATGTAATCGTCTCCGCTTTCCCATTTATAATAACTGTTAAACAGTTTGAAATGGTCGATATCTATGGCCACCATCCACAGTGGTCCGAGATTCGGGTTCTTAAGCTGCGTATCTACCTGATTGAAAAAATTCGTCTTGTAGAGGAGACCTGTCCGTGCGTCACGGAATTCCTCATCGGCCTTGTACTGCCGGTCGATTTTATTCGCGAGAGCAGTCTGCTTCTGGAACAGGCTGATCGTGGTAAGGACCCTGCGTCGTACTATCCTCTCCGCATATGGCCTGGAGATAAAGTCGAGAGCTCCCAGGTCAAATGCCTTTTCGATATTCTTCGGGTCGTCATTCGTAGAGATCATGATGACAGGAACATAATCTGTCATGTGTTCCTTCTTCATCTCTGTCAGGACCCCGAAACCGTCGAGTTTGCCAGGCATGATCAGATCCAGGAGAATTATATCTATCTGCTGGAACTTCTCCCTGATGATCTCCATTCCCTGATCACCGTTCCCGGCCTCCAGGACATCCACTTCGTCTATAAGGATATCCCTCAGCTGCGCTCTGTTCAGCGCTGTATCATCGATAATGAGTACGCATTTCCTTCTGCCGTCAGGTGACATATATGTCCCCTCCCTTCATTCTGCTTTCACGGGTTCAACTGGCTCTATTTTACCATAAACTTTTTATAAAAAAAACCATTTAAAGCCGCAAACTACAATCTGTGGAAACTGTCATCTGCCTTTATTCGTCACCTGTGTACCCGTCTGATACAAACTCTGCCGTGTCTTCATCGGCCGTATCGCCTAGTTCTGCCTTTACTATCGCGCAGTTTAGTACCTGCTGCTTCCAGAAATCCGCCAACTCTCTGTGCCACAGAAGAACCAGCATCCCATGAAGGACTCCGCCATGTGTGGCGCAGACTATCGCCTTATCCGAAAGTGGCGCGCCGTCTCTGGTCTGTTCTCTTAAGTACTCTATAAACTCCCGGCAGCGTTTCAGGAGCGAATGGTACGACTCTGCTCCCGGTACCGGTTCGTAGTTCCCCGGATCCTCGAAGAATATCTCCGCGAAATCGTCCGGAAGCTGACTCATAGGTATCCCTTCGACTTCTCCGAAGCTCATCTCGATAAGGTGCTGGTCCGTAACCCTGGGGATCTTTGCTCCCTGGTAGACTAAGGCTTCGCCGTATGTCAGGTCCAGAGGTTCCAGGCCCTGTACTCTCAGCGCTTCTTCTACCGTCTGCCTTACTCTCGTAAGCGGCGATGAAAAAATGATGTCCGGTACTATGCCCTTCTGCTGGAAGACGCGTCCGGCGTCTCTTGCCTGCTGCTTTCCGCGGTCATTTAAGTGTGTGTCGGTGCGGCCCTGGAGCATGTGAGTAATGTTCATGTCAGTCTGACCGTGTCTTAAAAAGTATATCTGTGCCATAAGTCACTACTCCGCGAGGACCGGGGTGCCGGCTTCGAGGGAGGCCGGGACATCGATCAGTCGCTGGTTCGATGAGCCGCGGAAGTGGAGGGAGATGTCCTTTAAGTCTTCCACGAACTCGCCGTCTACAAGTACATCTGTAAGTGACAGGATCTCATCTGTCACTTCACAGTGACAGCGCCTGTTCTCTTTGTCTGTGAGTTCTTCCCAGGTGTAGCCTGAGTATATCCAGATCGTAGCGTGAGGTACCTTCTCCCTGACTCTGCGGTAAAGAGATATAAGTGCCCTCTGGTTCTCCGGTTCCATCGGCTCACCGCCCAGTACCGTAAGTCCCGATATGTATGACGGCTTTACCGATTCGAGAACCTGATTTTCCACTTCCTTTGTGTATTCATGGCCGAAGGAAAAATCCCAGGTTTCTTCATTAAAGCACCCTTTACAGCGGTGGGTGCAGCCACTGACAAACAGGCTGGTCCTGCAGCCAGGCCCGTTTGCTATATCTGTATAGTATATCTGTCCGTACTTCATTTTGCTTCAGCGTTCACATTCATCTGGTAATCTTCGAATTTCGGGATGGACAGGTGCAGAACCCTGTCTCTGATCTCCTGGGTACGTCCCTGGTTCCAGAACTGGGTGCCGATGTATCCGCAGGTACGCCTTGCGACCGACATCTTCGACTGGTCACGGTTTCCGCACTTAGGGCACTCCCATACCAGCTTTCCACTGTCATCCTCTACTATCCTGATCTCGCCGTCATAACCGCAGACCTCACAGTAGTCGCTCTTCGTGTTAAGCTCGGCGTACATGATATTCTCGTAGATGTACTTCATGATCGAGAGGACTGCCGGGATGTTCGACTGGAGGTTCGGAACCTCTACGTATGAGATAGCGCCGCCCGGTGAGAGCTTCTGGAACTCCGACTCGAACTTCAGCTTCCTGAAGGCGTCGATCTCCTCAGTCACATGTACGTGGTAGCTGTTCGTGATGTAGTTCTTGTCCGTCACGTGCGGAATGATGCCGAATCTCTTCTGGAGGCACTTCGCGAATTTGTACGTAGTGGACTCCATCGGTGTACCGTAGAGCGAATAGCTGATATTCTCAGCCTTTCTCCACTCAGCACACTTGTCATTCAGATGCTGCATGACTGAGAGTGCGAACTTCTTTCCCTCAGGTGTCGTGTGGCTCTGGCCGATCATCTCGTATGTCATCTCTGAGAGACCACAGTAACCAAGAGAAATGGTCGAGTAGTTTCCGAACAGGAGCTTGTCGATCTTCTCGCCCTTCTTCAGACGGGCAAGTGCGCCGTGCTGCCAGAGTATAGGCGCTACGTCTGACGAAGTACCCATCAGACGGTTGTGTCTGCAGAGGAGAGCCTTGTGGCAGAGTTCGAGTCTCTCGTCAAAGATACGCCAGAAGTTCTCGAACCTGTCTGAGCCCTGTTCCTTTGATTCCTTTACGGCTGAGCAGGCCACATCTACGAGGTTTATAGTGACAACGCCCTGGTTAAATCTGCCGTAGTACTTATGCTCGCCTTCCTTATAGTCGAGGGCACCTGATTTATTCCCGGCGTTGCAGAGGCCTTCGGCGTTATCTTCGCTGTCAGGTGTCAGGAATGAACGGCAGCCCATGCAGGTGTATACATCACCCTTCAGTTCTCTCATGACCTTTGCAGAGATATAGTCAGGTACCATACGCTTTGCAGTGCACCTGGCTGCAAGGACTGTAAGGTCGTAGTATGGTGAGCCTTCCTCGATATTATCTTCATCGAGGGCATAGATGATCTTCGGGAATGCCGGAGTGACCCAGACACCTTTTTCGTTCTTGATGCCCTGGATACGCTGTCTGAAGACTTCCTTTGCCAGACGCGCCAGGTCGTCCCTGGTCTGTCCCTCCGGTACTTCATCGAGATATATGAACATAGTCACGAACGGCGTCTGTCCGTTCGTAGTCATCAGAGTAACGAGCTGATACTGGATAGTCTGGATACCAGATTCGATCTCAGACTGGAGACGGCAGTCGACTATCTTCATGATCTTCTCTTCATCCAGGTCATCGCCGATGGCCTTTCTCTCCTCGATGACCTGCTTCTTCAGCTTCTGGCGGGATACATCTACAAACGGAGCCAGGTGCGCCAGTGAAAACGACTGTCCGCCATACTGGTTCGAAGCTACCTGAGCCACGATCTGTGTCGTGATGTTGCAGGCGGTGTAGAAGCTCTTCGGCTTCTCGATCATGGTCTCAGAGATGACCGTACCGTTCTGGAGCATATCCTCGAGATTGATCAGGTCGCAGTTATGCTCTCTCTGAGCAAAATAGTCGGCATCGTGGAAGTGGATGATGCCTTCCTTGTGCGCCTTTACGATATCCTCCGGCAGAAGAACACGGTTCGTCAGATCCTTCGATACCTCGCCTGCCATGTAATCTCTCTGGGTGGAGTTTATCACAGGGTTCTTGTTAGAGTTCTCCTGCTTCACCTCTTCGTTCACCTGGTCTATAAGCGCCAGAATGCCATTATCCGTGGTGTTAGACTTACGGCTCAGCTCTCTCTTATATCTGTATCTGACATACTTCTGGGCAACCTCATAGCAGCGCATCTCCATGATGCCCTTCTCTACCATATCCTGTATGTCCTCGACATTCACCGCATGAGATGACTCTGCCACCTGCTTTGCGATGCTGTCTGCGACTGCCTGAACCTGTGCGTGATTCAGCTGGTGGATAGGGTCTACTTCCTTATTCGCCTTCTCGATGGCGTTTGTGATCTTCGCCTCATCGAAGTGCACTTCACGGCCATTACGCTTTATCACGTTTGTCTTTACCACGATACTGTCCAATTCTTAAACCTTCTTTCCTCAATAATTCCGGGCAGAAGCCCGATAGAGTAACCCCTCTGTAGTGGATTCTTAAAACAACTAACTGTAGTAATCTTTTTATTCCAAAAACACTATATCTTGTGTCGCGTATAGTATAATAATACATCCGGGTGGAGATTAAAAGACCTTTGTGAAAGTCTTTATTTTCTAAAAAATCAGACATCAGAGCTGTGAATCCGTCAGCTCAACGCTCACCCTCAAATCAAAACGTGGCCTAGGCTATTACCTCAAAAACTAAAAAAGAGGAACCGCCTGCCCTCATTCGGTAAACGGTTCCTCTCGTTTAATCTCTTAGTTACTTAAAGTCTCTCTGGAACACTAGCCACTGCTCCCGAGACTTATATACTGGTTGATAAGTCTATGACCCGACAGCTCTTCTGACGTGCTCAGATCCTGCCAAAATGTCCGACCTTTTCTCTACTCGGATCTCTTCTCACTAAGTGTAGCTGTACTATAAGCTCATCCGGTGAGAGCTGACATAGGTGTTTGTATCCTGAAGTTTAATGAGTTTCATACTTTATATAAAACCTGAAGTTTTCTGCTCACCGCCTTCTCGTGTGCTTTGTTTCTGGAAGCCTTCCTCTGTTTCTCTATGTCTGTATGTTAGACCTTTCGGCGTCTAAAGTCAAGCAGTTCTTTCTGATTTTTCTATTTTTTGTAAGAAGTGCACAATTATTGTCAGTTATTTTTGTATATAATTAACTATTGACAAATACATTATTCCTTGTATTCTTCGACCACAGGTACCAGTCCGTGCCTCTTAGCTGCTTCTACAGCCGCGTCCTTCTCGCTTTCCGGCACATCTATGTAGTAGATGTCACGGTCTACCTGATGCCCGACGGCGAAGTCGCGTGGATCGACCATCCCGCCGATCCCGTTCGGAGATACTGAATCACCGAAATAGTGGCCTGACGACACGTGCTTTATGCCATCATCTTTCAGGGCCTTCTTTATTTTTTTCCAGGTGTCTTTGTCCTTTTTCTGGTATATCGTAGTTTTCTTCTCAAACATGTTGCTCCTTCACCAGTAACTGCTGCATCAGTTCGCTTACACCGCCGGCCAGATCCTCGACCCGTTTTACGCGCACGAAGTTCTCGCCGTAGAGGCGCTTAGCGTTCTTCACATAGAGGTCCGGCCCTGTAAAAATGGCTCCGCATACCGTACCGCTCTCCCGAATTTTTTTAATGGACTGCTCTGTGTCCGAAAGCCCGGTCTCTCCACCGTAACCGTGCATGAAGACGTCCTTCCCTTCTGGCGGCACTTTAGTCGAGTCTGACGGATTGGCATCTGTCATTATAAGAAAAATCCTGTGGCCTCCCTGCCCCGCGTCAGACTCCATGAGCCTACCGGCGAGCGAAATAGCGAGCCCGTCCCGGTTCCAGCCTGCCGCCGAATACTGGAAGATTCCACGGTCGTCATTACTTTCATAGCTTTTAAGTATCTGAAGAACGGTGTAACCGCGCAGCGAATGAAAATCCATTATCCGGCAGCGGATGTGCACGCCTTCTAACGCCTTCGCTATGACGTAGGCCTGCGACGCTATCTGCTCCTGGGCCACGCTCCTCGAAGCCGAAGCATCGAGAAGCAGGTCCACAGTCAGTGAACTCTCGACCTCATCCCCAGGCTTCTCGAATATCTCAGTATCGTCTAAGACCGGCATCCTCCATGCTTTCTCTGCTATCAGCCTGCCCGCCTTCGTCTGCACCGGCAGCGGTTCCATAAAAGCAGACAGCACGCTCTCGAGCTCAGATGAGAGTTTTTTCACTGCACCCTCGATCAGCGTGAAATTTTTTTTATAAAAATCGTGGTTTTTGTCTATCTGCTCCTTCGTCTGTTCATCGACTAAGGCAGCCTCAGAGACGCCGCCGTCAGAGGGCTTGTGCGTACCGGCAACCCAGAGGTCACAGAGCTCGTGAGTACCCTTGCAGAGCTCGTTTTTAAGCATTTTCATCTCTTTGTCTGAGAGGATGCACGGTCCGAAGCAGGCTTTGATGTAATCGCAATCAGCGTCACTTCGTCCTGACACATGCTTGTCCCGGATGCTGCCAGAACCGCCGGCTCCGTAGCCGGACACTATGTCCTGCCGATTCAGAAGCGAATCCACATGCTTATACTCATGGCGCATCAGAACCGAGAGAAAATCCTTCATCGGACCGGCCGCAGCCTTCACGTGGTCTGCGTCCATCCTGAAATCAGAGAAGTGAAACCCCTCCATCAGGAGGATCTTCAGGTGCTCCACTATGTCGGGCGTGTCTGCCTTTTCATCCTCATATTCTACAAGCGTCAGGATTTTTTTCTCATGGAAAGACAGGTGAGGGGATTTTTCTCCAGCAACAGAAGCCCAGTGCGCACGCGTCACCGAGATGACAGAGGTGTCGTTTACCATCATCTGCTGTCTCGAAAGGCTCCCTTCATTCTCACAGAATTCCCTCGCGTATTCGTATCTGAGGCTTCTTAGCACCGGGCGATGTGGAAACTCCTTATGGTATAGCCAGTTCTCGAGGCAGAGCCACACCACGGCATCGTAATCGTCCGCCTTCGAAGCCCCCGAATACGATAAGAAAAATGCATTCAGCGCGTCAGTATCCAGCCACTTCTGGGACAGCCCGATCACGAGATTCATATAAAAAACCGGCTCATCCCGCCTCACCGCAAGAAACGGCGGATAGGTCCCGTACTTTCCAGAAGCATCCCAGACTATGTTCAAGGCTCTCTTTTCGCCCTGACTGTAGTGACGTTCGACCATCAGCCAAACACTTCCTTTGATGTGAGTTCTTCAGGGATCCTGGCCTTTATCACATCGTGGATCAGCTGCTCTTCGTAGGTGTCAAAGCTCTTGTCGACTATGGTCATCCGGAGAGCCTCTCCTAAACTCAGGCCGTTCTGAACCAGTTTAAGGGAATCGAGCATTCCACGCAGATCAACAGATCTCTCTGAGACTTCCGAGTGTGAAGCCTTATCCTGAAGCTCATAGAACAGTTCGATAAACTGGCTCTCGATATCTGAATTTATGCCTGGATAAGAAGCATCTATGAGCTTCTTTAAATCAGCTTTTTCGATAAGAGGCATGCGAAGCACTGCAAAACGGGACACCAGAGCCTCGTTTAACTCCCTCGTCCCCGCATAGCCATAGTTCATCGTCCCGACGAAACGGGCAGCCGGACTCACGTGGATCCTCTCATAGCCAGGCACATCGATTATCCGCCTGAAGTCAAGAGTCGAGTGGAGTACAGCCATGGCTTCATTCTTTGCCATATTTATCTCATCTAAGACGCCGAAACCTCCGTGCATGGCGCACTCATAGACCGGACCCGGTCTGAAAACGACCTTCTGTCCGTCGTATGTATCGGTTCCGATCAGATAGGCGGCGTCTACATTTGCATGGAAGCTGACGTTCCACTGCGGACGTCCGAATACAAAGGCCAGACAGTCGGCAAGGACATTTTTTCCGGTAGCCTTGGGACCTGTAAGGAGCAGGTTCTCGCCGGAAAGAAGAGCTGCCACCGCCCTTTTCCAGACCTCCGGGCCATAGTAGATGTGGTCAGGAGATGGGATCCTGTCATCCTCATCACAGTCGTATTTTGTCCGGAACTCTTTTACTTTTTTTATCATGTCAGACGGAAGGCCGGCCTCGGCAAGCATCCCGTCTGCGGTCATTTTTTCATTACTCATAATCCATCACCAGAAACATCGGCTTAACAGCCACTACTTCGTCATACTCCTGTTGCGACACCTGAACGGTGTTATTCAGTTTCTTTAAGTCGTCTTTAACTATCTCAAAGGCTTCATCAGCAGTCTCGGCACGCCCCATCCTGATGGCACGGACCATTCGCTCGAGCACGATAGGATGCGCGTACTGCGCCGGGAGCGGGAACCCCTTCAGGTGCCTGATGTAGTTGTCGCTGTCCTTCAGTGCCGCCTGCCACTCGGCTTCGGCTGTTTTATTATTCCGCTTTCTCGTAGGAAGAACCCCGGTCGCCATGACAGTAAACAGAAAGGCTATGCCGAAGATAACGAAGTAAATGGCGGCGGTCCCGTGGTGATTTGCGATCAGTACGACGCCTAAGGCCATGGCAGCTATGGCTATTGAAAAAATGACCCAGGCCAGGATCTTATAGGTAACACTTATGCCCGCGAGAGTCCTCTTCTGCCTGGCGGCTGCTGACAGATGCTCGTAGATGGCCGGCTTCTGCTTCAGGTCGTCCTCGTATTTTCTCAAGGACTGGATTGTCTCCTGAGCGGTCTTCGATAAGTCTTTCTTATACTTTTTCTTCTCCTCTAGTTCCTCACGCTTTTTAGCCTGCTCCTCTTTCACGCTGTGAGTCGGGATCTCCGGGTGGCTGCGCTCGATCTGGCTCAAGAGAATGTCGACGTTCTGCTCGTACTTGAAGTTACACTGGAACTCCTTGCCGTTGCGCAGATGCACGACCAGGTAAGCCATAGAACCGAACATTCCCTTGCCTGAAAATCCGCCCTTGCTCATGGCGACACGCTTCCAGACACGCTCTATGTCCTGCCACTCGGCGTAATATCTGCGGTCTATAAAAAAGCTGTTAAAGTAAAGTGCACGTGTCCCAAGTCCGCAGCCCTCTATTTTTGTCGAGGATTTTTTGTCGGCAGAAAGGGTGTCCGGATCTAAGACGTGAGTTCCTTCCATGGATGGTTTAAATAGCATTTCGATCATCTCCTATATACAAAAAATGGCGGGGAGCCTTCCGGCCCTCCGCCACTATTATACCATACTTTTTCAATTGAGTTCAGTTTATGCGTTTGCTTTTCTGAAGTCCGGTTTGTGGATCATCTTCTGGAAAAGTGCAAGGCATACAACTGCGAAGATGATACCTACAGGATAAGCTACCGTAGTGTTCAGCTTCAGAGCCGGAATAGCTCCGAGGCACTCAGGTGCCATCATGAAATAGGTAGATGTAACTGCCGACATGAATACTGCCGGAACAGCTGCGATCCAGTAGTTCTTGCCCTCCATAGCGAGGAACGAAGCACCGCACCAGAGAACGAGCATAGCCAGTGTCTGGTTCGACCATGAGAAATATCTCCAGATGATCGTGTAGTTCAGAAGACCGAATGCCTGGCCGAAACCTAAGAAGCATCCAACTGCGAAGCAAGGTAGGCAGAGCTTTAATCTGTTGATGGCTTTCTTCTGATCGAGTCCGATCCAGTCGGAAAGAGTGAGTCTTGCAGAACGGAAAGCTGTATCACCAGAAGTGATAGGGCAGACAACTACACCGATCATGGCGAGTGCTACACCGATACTTCCCATTGTGGTCTTGCAGACATTATAGATGGCTGCTGGCTGACCTGCGGCTAGCGCCTGTGAGAGTCCTGTGTTTAATCCGCCTGTCACCTTGTACAGTGAGACACCGGCTGCGGCCCAGATCAGGGCGATGATACCTTCGGCAACCATAGCGCCGTAGAATACGAAGTGTCCCTGTTTCTCACTCTTCAGGCAGCGAGCCATCAGAGGCGACTGTGTCGAATGGAATCCTGAGCATGCACCACAGGCTACCGTGATGAACATGAAACTCCAGATAGGAGTGTGATCAGGATGCATATTGTAGAAGTGTGTCCAGATCTCCGGAGTAGTGAAGCCATGAGCCGGAAGACCGATAGCTACGCCGATTGCCATGATGATAAGGCAGATACCGAAGATCGGGTAGATCTTTCCGATGATCTTATCGATTGAGATAAACGTAGCGATAGAGTAATAAGCAAAAATGATAATGAGCCAGGTAACTGTCGAAGCGAATACTCCGCCGTTTCCGACGTGTTTCGGATCGATAAGCTCTACCAGGAGGCCTGCAGGTCCAACGGCGAATACCGTACCTACCATGATCAGCAGTACGACTGAGAAGAATCTCATGATCCACTGCATCGTCTTGCCAAGGTAAATTCCCGTAACCTCGGCGATCGAATCCCCGTTGTTCCTTTCTGAAAGCATACCAGAGAAGTAATCATGTACACCACCGGCAAAGATAGTACCGAAGGTGATCCAGAGGAATACGACTGGTCCCCAGAGAGCACCCTGAAGGGCACCAAAGATAGGTCCGAGTCCAGCGATATTAAGAAGCTGTACCAGGAACATCTTCCATTCCGGCATGACCACGTAATCGACTCCATCGTTTATCCGTACCGCAGGAGTCTCTCTGTCGTCCGGTCCGAATGTCTTCTCTACTAGCTTACCATAGGTAAAATAACCGCCTATGAGGATGATAAGACATATGAAAAAGCTTATCATATATAACACTTCCTTTCGTTTACATACTTTTGACTAACACTCAGCCACCGTGGCTTTGTGCATAATTCACAAAAGCAGGCCTTGCTTTTTCTTTTCGAATCCATTATAGTGCACAAGAAAGTAAAATTCAAGAGAAAGTTAGTTGTTCATATTGCACAAAAACTAAAGCATTTTAATTTTACAGAAAATTACAATTTCAGAAATCTGTTGTTAATCCAATTCACCTGAAAGTCGCTCATAAAGCCTGTACCAGTGCTGGACAGTATTCTCCAGGAAAAAATAGTGTGCCAGGTAAAATGCCAGAAGCACGAGAAACCCTAAGAAGATCGGTCCTGACGCAAGTAGCGTATCAGGCAGGAAAAGCACGATTCCGAGTGCAAAGAGCGTTATGACTATAGTAAAAAACACCACGATCAGATGCACCAGCCTCTCATGCTGCAGGAACTGTATCTTCTGCAGATGAATCCCAAGCATTTTCTTCACTTCATCTGGCGAATGCTCACTCGAGAGGAAGTCCTCTACCTTTGCCTGGTGCTCTCTCGCCCATTTTTTTACATTGATGCCGTATTTATCTTCCATAATCTATCCTTATAAGTGTAAGTCCTTCCGGCGGTGCCGTAGGGCCGGCCGCCTCCCGTTCTTTTTTCTCAAGTGCTTCCTTTATAAAGCCCCGTTCTCTCTGCCCGCTTCCGACCAGGATCAGGCTCCCGGCAATGATGCGGACCTGGTTATAGAGGAAACCATTTCCTTCGACACGGATCGTGATGACGTCCCGCTCGTCCCTTTTTACCGAGATGGAATGGATGGTCCTGACAAAAGTGTTCGTCTGCGACTTTATCGAAGCATAGCTTGTGAAATCGTGCTCTCCGACAAGCGCCTGCGCCTCTTCGTCCATCAGCCCTTCATCCAGCTTCCTATGAAAAAAATACGTGTATCTCGAAAGCAAAGGGTCCGGAAATGTCCTGTTCAGGATCCGGTACTCGTAGACCTTGTTCGTCTTCGCAAACCTCGGGTGAAAATCAGCCGGGACTTCCTCAGACTGCTGGATCACGATGTCCCGTGGAAGCCGCTCGTTTAATGCGAAAGCCACTTTTGACGCAGGCATCCTCGTGTCCGCGTCAAACACCGCGACATTCCCGAGCGCGTGTACGCCCGAATCTGTCCGGCTCGCCCCGATAGTCTGGATCTCATTCCCGAACAGGTCAGAAACCGCCTGATTTAATTTTTCCTGTATCGTAATGCCGTTCGGCTGGACCTGCCACCCGCAGTAATCCGTGCCGTCGTATGCCACTGTCAGCTTTATTCTCATAAAAAAATAATAGCACAAAGCGTACAGCATTGTCTATTTTTTCAAAAAAATATATAATTGACACAAATGAAAGGAGTAAAAATGAAGAAGAAACTAATCGCAGTGCTCGCCGCGGCGCTTGTCATCACAGGCATCCCGGCAGTGAATGGAACAGTGGCTTATGCAAAGCCAAAGACGAAGGAATACGTGGAAGTTCCCCCGACAGGGATCGACTACAATGGAGCCGATTTTAATAATATCAGCGAATACACTGAGGCCGGCGGCTATCATATAAAGCTGCAGGAAGGCGCCACCTACTACATCCAGGGGCAGCTGAGGCTTAACAGCAACACCTATCTCGAAGCAACCGGCGCAAAGCTCATTGAGACAAGACCCGGTTCAAGGATCATCTGTCAGCCTTACGACCGCAAGGGATACAAGAAGTCAAAGGGCTTCGGCAGCGTCCACGACATCACGATCGACGGCGGCACCTGGGTCGGCACGAAGAAACTCGCCGATTCGAATGTGAATATAAAGAACGGCGAAAAGACCGGAACGAACGTCATCAATTTCTGGCACGCGAAGAACATCACTATAAAGAACCTCTCGGTGTACAACGTCTACAACGCCCATATCATTGAACTCTGCGGTGTAAAAAATGCTGTGATCCAGAACTGTCACATCGGCTGCCGCAAGGTAAACGGAAAGCTGAAAAAGGGTTTCTCGACAGGTGATCCGCTCAGAGGCGCCATCCAGCTCGACTTCTGCTCGAGATCCGGAAACCGCGATTCAAAGCCTTTCGATAACCAGACCTGTCAGAATGTCACGATAAAGAACAACTACATCTGGCACAAGACAGCCATCCAGATAGCAAATGACTCACCTGGAAAGACTAAGAATGTAAAGGTGACCGGCAACACCCTCCGCTGCAAGAACAAATGGGTCGGCAACCGCATGAACAAAGTCACCGGCTTCAAGTCATCTAAGAACAAGACGTTGAAGTACTGATGCAGCACCAAAAAGCATCACACACCTTCGGCCCCTTCTATGACAAAAATTCTGAAATCCTGATCCTCGGGTCGTTCCCGTCGGTTAAATCCCGTGAAGTAGGATTTTACTACGGGCATCCAACGAACAGGTTCTGGAATGTAGTTTCGGAGATTTTTAAAAGAAAGGAACCTGGGACGATAGAAGAAAAGCAGGAGCTTCTCAGTTCCTGCCACATCGCACTGTACGATGTCATAGATTCGTGCATGATAACCGGTTCTGCCGACAGCTCGATCACCGATGTAAAAGTGACCGATCTTGCGCCGATCCTGAATAGCACGGCTGTCGGTAGCCGCATTTTTGTCAATGGAAAGACCGCTTACCGGCTGTACATGAAGTACCAGTTCCCGGTCTACGGGATCCGGCCAGTCTGCCTGCCGTCGACTTCTGCTGCAAACGCGAGATACAGACTCGATGACCTGATCCGTGAATGGCAGGTCATAGGCAGTTCCAGGGTTCTTTAACACTTTTATCGGATAAAATTCGTCTGAGCCTTTGCGGACTTGCCTGGCTGCGGGATGCCTGCGGCTTTGCCGGCTTCGATGCACTTGAGGATCCATGCGAGATTTTTGCCGAGAGTTCGCATGACAGAAACGCCCTCTTCGTCGCGCATGACTTCGTCAGGTGTGTTGCCGTGGACCATCGGCCAGTAGGTCGAGGTGACGATCGGCATCTCATTTATCGACGGGTACTTGGCGAGGATATCGAGGGTGGCTGTCGTTCCGGCACGGCGGGCTGATGTCACGACTGCTGCCGGCTTGTGGTTCAGTTCCTTGCCTGCTGCCCCAAAAAGCCTGTCGAGTACGACCTGGATCTCTCCGGTAGCCGATGCGTAGTAGACCGGCGAGCCGAACACAAAACCGTCGGCTTCAGCACATTTTTCTTTCAGGGATTTTACAAGGTCGTCTATTTTTCCATTGACGGCGTCCTGCCCCACGAAGACGATCTCCGAGTCGATTCCCTCTTCCTTAAGCGACTCTGCCACGAGACTCAGTGCCGTGTGCGTGCACCCGTTCTCTCTCCTGCTGCCGTTGATCATAAGTACCTTCATTTTTGCTCCTTTCAGTCACGATGTGATTCCTATTTGTTTTTATAATACTACAGAAATCATTAATTCGCAACAACAGGATTTCAAAAGCAAAAATTCCGACCAAAACTACATTGCATTGCAGTTTTGGTCGGAATCGTGTATAATACTGTCTGGAGGAAAGCATTATGTACATTACCAGAACAGTAGAACACGCCATCCAGAGGACTGCGGAGTCCTTTCCGTGCATAGCAGTTTACGGGGCCAGGCAGGTCGGCAAATCCACGACTGTGAACCATATTTTTGGCAAAAAATGCCAGATGGTCACCCTTGATGACGTAAACGACAGAGCTCTTGCATCTGAAAATCCTCGACTTTTTCTCGAAACCTACGGAACTCCTCTTATAATCGATGAGATCCAGAAGGTTCCTTCGCTGCTGGATGAGATAAAAAAGGTAATAGATCAGAAACGAATGGAATGGGTCGAAAACGATAGGCCACACGAACTGCTTTACGTCCTTACGGGTTCTAACAGATATGAGCTCCAGCAGGGCATTTCTGACTCTCTTGCCGGTCGGTGCGGCGAGATTGAGATGTCCTCCTTTTCGAATCCTGAAAAAAATGGGTTTGAGGCTTCACTGTTTGATCCGTCCATTTCCGCCCTTCTTGCCAGAAGTCGTCAGCAGGATATCGCCTACAGGACCAGGGCGCAGGTATTTGAAGATATTTTTCAGGGAGGAATGCCGGATATAGCACTCGGAAACTCCGAGCGTGATATATATTTCCAGTCTTATATAAACACTTACCTTGAAAAAGATATAAGGCAGATAATACAGTCCTCGAGTGAAGTCGCTTTCAGGAATTTTTTATCGATAATCGCACTTCGCACGTCCCAGGAACTGCATTACGATGTGGTAGCCCAGGCCGTTGGCATAGACGTCCGCACCTGCAAAAAATGGATTTCCATCCTCGAAACGTCTGGGATCATCTGTCTGCTACAGCCATACATGGCCAATATGTCGAATCGGATAATAAAGTCTCCAAAGCTGTATTTCCTGGATACCGGCCTGTGCTCATACCTCTGCAGATGGCCTGACAGCACCATGCTTGAGAATGGCGCTATGGGCGGTGCATTTTTTGAGACTTATATAGTCAGTGAATTTTTCAAAAATCTGTCAGCCTTTGGCGTTGATCCCAAGGATCATCTGTACTATTACCGCGACAAGGATCAGAAGGAGATCGACCTGTTATTCGTACAGGGTGACACCATTTACCCTATCGAGATCAAAAAATCTACGTCGCCTAAGGATCCGCTCAAAAATTTTTCTGTGCTCGACAAATATCACCTGAATATAGGAAATGGGCTTGTCATTGACAGCTGCGATAAGATCCGTCCCATTACAGAAAATGCTTTTTACTATCCTGTATATCGGATTGGAGAATAAGAAATGGATGAATACGCTTGCTACCGATGCCGGATTGAATTTTTCACGGATACTGCAGGATGGGATAAAGCAGAAATTACATCTGCTCTGAGTCCTTGTCGTCCTCGTTTTCTTCGTCCTCATCCTCGTCCGAACCATAGAATTCCTTGAAGAGGTCTTCGATGCCAGAAATGGCTTCCGGTGGGAGTCCTCCGTTTTTGTCCAGGTGATTTCTGTCTGCCTTCTGCATGAGTCCCATAATAAAATCCTTTCTGCGTGAACTACTCGGAAGCAAGTGAATACTTCGGCTCTTTTACTTTGTTCTTGTCGTCCATAAGACTCTCTCCATTCTTGTCCTAGAAAAATATATGCAGCGCGATGACAGCGGCGAGGAACGCGAAGATCAGGATGTAGGCGTTCACGTCGCGGCGCTGGTAGTGGAGCGGCTTCATACTCGTGCGGCCTTCGCCTCCGTGATAGCAGCGGGCTTCCATGGCGAGAGCGAGATCGTTCGCGCGACGGAAGGCTGAGACAAAAAGCGGTACGAGGAGCGGTACCATGGCTTTGGCTTTTTTCACGATGCCTTTCCCGTCGAACGAGGCTCCGCGCGCCATCTGCGCCTTCATTATCTTGTCGGTCTCGTCACTCAGGATCGGGATGAAGCGGAGCGCGATCGACATCATCATGGCGATCTCGTGCACCGGCACATGGATATAGTTCAAAAATCGAAGTCCGGTCTCCAGACCGTCTGTCAGCTGATTCGGTGTGGTCGTAAGCGTCATTATCGACGTACCGATGATCAGGTAGATCATGCGGACGAGCATCAGCACTGCGGCGCGGATTCCCTGGATTGTGATCTGCACATTGCCCCACTTCACGATGGCATCACCCGGTGTAAGAAACAGGTTAAAAATGCCACAGATCAGAAGCAGGATGATGATCGACTTCAGGCCTCGTACCATGTAAGAAAATGGCACCTTCGAGAGCGCGATGACTCCGAAGAGGCAGATCGTGATAAAGCAGAAGCCGACCGGGTCGTTGGCGACGAAGATCGCGATGATGAAAAAAAGAGTCGCAACGAGCTTCACGCGCGGGTCAAGGCGGTGGATGACGGAGTCGGCGGTATAGTATTGTCCTAGTGTAATATCTTTGAGCATATTTTCCTCAATAATTTACGGTCACTGCAGCGCATATGTCATCGCTCGGGACACGTTCTCACTCCGTATAAGACGCAGCGGACGCGTAGGCGGCTTGAAATACAGCCGCCAAGCGCCGGCGTCTTATAAGGTTCCCTCGCGATGCATATGCGCTACAGCTCCCTCATTTAGAGTGTAAGAAATACTGTATATTCCCGACGTCTGGCGGCACACGCAGTATCTCAGGGCACGCTCTCGCTCCGTATGAGACGCAGCGGACGCATAGGCGGCTAAAATACAGCCGCCAAGCGCCGGCGTCTCATAAGGTCCCTTCGATACTCATGTACCGCCAGCCGTCTTAAAATCCCGTAGTTTATTGAAAAACCCTCATTATTTCCATCCCTGCTTCCTCGACTGTCACCGAGTGGTCGTCCACTGGGTAGCCCTGTGAGTGAAGGTCGTGGAGGAGGTAGGTGACTGATGGGACGGCGAGGCCCATGGATTCGAGTTCTTTGACATGGGTGAAGACTTCGCGCGGGGTGCCGTCGTAAACCGGACGTCCTTTGTCTATCACGACTGTGCGATCCACGTATTCAGCGACGTCTTCCATGCTGTGGGAGACGAGGATGACTGTCTCGCCAGACTTGTCGTGCATTTCTTTTATCAGTCCGAGGATCTCGTCGCGACCAGCTGGGTCGAGTCCAGCCGTCGGTTCGTCGAGAATAATGACTTCCGGGCGCATAGCTATGACTCCCGCGATTGCCGCGCGGCGCTTCTGTCCTCCTGAGAGTTCAAATGGTGAAGCGTCGAAGGAATCTTCCGGGAAGTGGACTTTTTTCAGAGCCTCATATGCACGAAGTGCAGCCTCCTTATCATCGAGTCCCTGGTTCTTCGGCCCGAACTTCACGTCCTCCAGGACCGTCGTCTCAAAAAGCTGATGCTCCGGATACTGGAATACCATTCCGACACTGGTGCGTAATTTCTGCTTGTCAAAATCACTGTCGGATATGTCTTTCCCATTAAAATATATATGCCCCTCAGTCGGAGCGATCAGTCCGTTAAATGTCTGGATCATCGTAGACTTGCCACTTCCGGTATGCCCGATGATGCCGATAAAATCACCCTTATTCACCTGAAGCGAGACATCAGTCAGAGCCCTTGTCTCAGTGCCACCGTCCTTGTAAGTGACCGAGACATGGTCGAGGATCAGAACGGCATCTTCCGGCGACTTTTCATTTTTTTCAGAAGTGAGATTCGTGACAGGTGTCATTTTTCCTGACGGAGACTTAATCCGGGAAAGCGCATCCTCCAGCTCTTTTCTCGTCAGCACTCCCTCCGGCACATCCATCCCGGCCTCACGCAGGCGGAAAGCTAAGTCCGTAACCTGTGGAACAGTCAGGTGATATTTTTTCAGGGTATTTACTCTTGAAAAAATGTCCCGCGGCGTACCCTGCATCACGACCTTTCCATGATCCATCACGAAGACGTGGTCAGAATATACAACTTCTTCCATATAGTGCGTGATCAGGATGATCGTGACACCCTTCTTTTCATTCAGTTCACGGGCGGTGTCGATGACTTCTTTCCTGCCGTCAGGATCGAGCATAGCGGTCGGCTCATCGAGAATGATGCACTTCGGCTCCATTGCCATGACTCCGGCGATAGCCACCCTTTGCTTCTGGCCGCCTGAGAGACGGTTCGGGGATTTTTTGCGGTATTCCCACATGCCGACACCCTTCAGGGCATGCTCGACACGGGTCCAGATCTCATCGGTCGGAACGCCGATATTTTCAGGGCCGAAGCCGACGTCCTCCTCGACTACCGAAGCGATGATCTGGTTGTCGGGATTCTGGAAGACCATGCCGGCCTCCTCACGGACAGGGAGCTCGTTCTCCGGCAGCTTCGTGTCCTTGCCGTCGACGTAGACTGTTCCTTCAGTCGGGATCAGCAGCGCGTTGATGTGCTTCGCTAGCGTCGACTTTCCGCTCCCGTTATGCCCGAGTATCGAGATGAACTGTCCCGGCTGCACATCCAGGTCGACATGATCCACGGCAGTGTCGATCGACTCGACATTCCCGTCCTCATCCCGCCGGTAATATTCATAAACTAAATCCTTGGCTTGAATTATAGGTTTCATGAGAGCCCTTTCAGGAATTTCTCAATACGATCCAGTGCGATCTTCAGGTTCTCCATCGAGTACGCATACGAAATCCTGATGAAGCCTTCCCCGCAGTCCCCGAACGCTGTGCCAGGCACCACGGCCACTTTTTCAGTCTTGAGGAGCGTCGTGGCAAAATCGTCGGACGTCATCCCGGTACTCTTGATCGATGGGAAGGCATAGAAAGCGCCATAAGGCTCGAAGCAGGTCAGCCCCATGCCGCGGAGCCTCTGCAGCACGTAGACACGGCGCTCATTGTACTGCATCTTCATGTCCTCGACCTCGCGGTCGCAGTGTTTCACGGCTTCGATGCCGGCATACTGTGAAGTGGTCGGAGCGCACATGATGGCAAACTGATGGATTTTTAGCATCTGTTTTAAAATGACTTCCGGAGCACAGGCATAGCCGAGCCTCCATCCAGTCATGGCAAAAGCCTTCGAAAAACCGTTGATGTAGACAGTTCTCTCCTTCATTCCAGGAAGAGATGCGATTGACACATGATCCATCTGGTAGGTAAGCTCTGAGTAGATCTCGTCCGTCATCACATAGATGTCGTGTTTTCTGATGACCTCGGCAATAGCCTCGAGGTCTTCTTTTTCCATGATGGCACCGGTCGGGTTGTTCGGGTAAGGCAGGATCAGAACCTTCGTCTTATCCGTGATAGCCTCCTCGAGCTCCTGAGCCGTCAGCCTGAATTCATCGGATTCCTTCAGGTTTATGATCTTCGGAACACCGCCGGCGAGAACAGTGCACGGTACGTATGATACGTATGAAGGCTCCGGAATGATGACCTCATCGCCCGGATCAAGCATCGCGCGAAGGCCGATATCGATAGCCTCACTGCCACCGACAGTCATCATCATCTCGGTCTTCGGGTTGTAGTGCAGGTCGTACTTTCTGTCGAGATACTCGGAAATGGCGACCTTCAGTTCCATCAGACCGGCGTTCGAAGTATAGAAAGTCCGTCCCTGCTCGAGCGAATAGATAGCCTCATCCCTTACTCTCCACGGCGTGTCGAAATCCGGCTCGCCGACACCGAGGGAAATGGCGTCATCCATCGTATTTACTATATCAAAAAATTTACGGATGCCGGATGGCTTGATCTCCGTTATAGTCTTGCTTACGGGATTTTTCATGACAGCTCCACCCTTTCATCCTTCTTCTGCTCATCGACCATGATCGTACCGTGGTCTTTGTATTTTTTCAGGATAAAATTAGTCTTGGTTGAAAGTACCGAGTCAAGCGTCGACAGCTTCTGCGATACAAAATCCGAAACCTCACGAAGTGTCTTTCCCTCGATCGTAACCATGAAGTCAAATCCGCCAGAGATCAGATAAACTGAGCTTACCTCCGGATAGTTGTAGATCCTTCTTGCGACTCTGTCGAAGCCCATGCCTCTCTGCGGAGTAACCCTGACTTCAATGAGAGCAGTCACTTTTTCAATGCCTGCCTTGTCCCAGTCTATAAGTGTCGGATAGCCGCAGATCACATGCTTCTGCTCGAGGTCGCTTATATTCTTCTTTACGGCCTCTTCGTCCTCCCCGACAAGCACCGACAGTTCTTTTGTATCAATCTTAGAGTTCTTTTCTATTATGTTCAGTATTTTCTCTTGCATTTTCTTCTCCTATCTAACAGGTCTGGCCGGTTCTTTGGATGCCGCGTGCCAGTGGCACGCGGCATCCGGCCAGACCGTTCTGTCATCCTAGTACTTTGTGAAATTCATCCGCCTCTGGCGGCTCGAGATAGCGCGTCTGACCGTCGTAGTGCACGACACGCTGCTTTGAATCATCAGTCCTTCCGATGACAGCAGCGTGGATCCCGGCATTTTCAAGCGCATCCACGACGCGCAGCCCGTTTTCAGCGGCGATGAGCATCGAGCCACTCGAGATCAGGCAGTACGGGTCTATGTCGAAGTAGTCACAGATCTCGACAGACTCCTGCTTTATCGGAATTTTTTCGATGTCCACAGAAAGGCCGACATCCGAAGCGGCTCCCATCTCCCAGAGAGCCCCGAAAATGCCGCCTTCTGTGACATCGTGCATCGCGGCCGCACCCGCTCCCGCGGCAATAAGACCGTCCTGAACAACAGAAAGCATAGAATTAAAGCCGATCGCCCTCTCGACAAAATCGGCAGGAAATTTCTGAAGGAGTTCGTCCTTTTTCTCGGCGGCAATGATCGAAGTGCCTTCGAGACCTATCCACTTGGTCGCGATCAGGTCCATCCCCGGCTTCGCTCCGGAAGTCGTGATCAGCGCGTCACGCTTCACTTTTCCGACGCCAGTCACCGAAAGCACCGGACGGATCACCGCATCTGTCACCTCGGTATGTCCGCCTATCACGGACACATCGAGTCTCTCGCAGGAAGCATTCACCTCAGTCATGATGCTTTTAAGCTCAGCCTCAGTAGTCTCCGGCGGGAGAAGCACCGTGAGCAGAATGCCTACAGGCTCCGCTCCGGCGCTCGCCAGGTCATTTGCCGTGATATCCACAGCCAGATGGCCTATATCGATCGCAGTCCCGGTGATGGGATCCGTAGACATCACGAGCACCTGGCCCGGCTCATTCTGCACGGCTCCGCAGTCTTCACCGACACCACTTCCTATGATAACCTCACTTCTTTTTACTGTCAGAGGTCTTATCACTGACCTTTTCAGAATTCTTTCCGGAATCTTTCCCGGCTTTAGATTTATCGTCTTTTGAAGACCCATTCTTTTCGTCTTTCTTTTCGTTCGTATCTTCTGACTGCTTCTTCTCGTCTTCCTCTGAAGTGTCAGACCTGGCATTTCTCCACTTCGCAGCGGCAGCCTGGGCCTTGCCTAAGTCCTGGCTTGCGATAGCGGTCTGCATGGCAGCCGTAGCCTCAGCAGAATCTGACTTCGTACCTACCGAGTAGACAGCATCGCCTGCTGCATAGCTTGAATTATTAAATACAGTACGGCTCTCTTCCTTGCCGTTTACTTTTACTATCTTCCATAAGCGGGCCTTTAGACCGTCGTGTACGCTTCCGTCTGTCTTTGTGATCGTGCCGACAGGAAGTGAAGAGTCAGCCACCAGCTTCGTCTTCGACTTTATCGTATCAGTCGTCTCGCTCTCGAACTCGACAGTCCTGTCAGGATCCCTGGTCTCCTTGCCATACACTGTAAAAGTGATCACACCACCTTCAGCGTGTCCGTCGATGTAGACCGGATAGTCGGTGTTATTCTGGAACTGGAAATCCTTTGAAAAACCAGCGATCGCCGCATCCTCAGACGGCTGTACATAGTGCACCATCATCGAGTGCGCAGATCTGGTCAGGACTTTGAGCTCAGACCTGATCACAGCGTTATAAAGTGTAGTAGACACCTGGCAGATGCCTCCGCCGTAAGTCTCGACAGTCGTACCGTTCTCATAAGAAGGCGCCGGAGCATAGCCGTTCTCCTTCGTCATAGGATTTAAAGCCTTCGCCACAGAGAACTTATCTCCAGGATACAGAAGAGTTCCGTTTATTTTTGATGCGCCGTTCTGGACATTCTGCGCTCTCGCAGCAGAAGACGCCGAGTAATCAGTCGAGAACTTTCCGAGCACGTCCTTCACCTGCGACAGCTCTTCCTCTGTTCCGCGCGGCTTCTTCGTCTTCGTCACCAGATCAACGGTATCTCCGCTGTCAAATCTGCCATCAGCGACATAATTCATCACTTCAACAACCGACTTATTGATGTCGAGCGCGTGTCCGTCTGTCCCGGCCACATAGGTAAACTCTCCGTTCTCACGCTTCAGAGTCCCATCCACCGGCTCCTTTACGAGCCTGCTCTCATTTTTCTTTAAAAAATCCCGTATCTTCTCTTCGTCTGCTGTAGTCGCAAGCGACAGACATTTTTTCTTGCCGGCGTCGATGGCTCTGATCGACTGGTATCTCTCGATCAGGTTCCCTTTGCGACCGTACTTTACGGCGCTCTCGACCGAGTCACCAGAATCAGCCGAGAAGCCAAGATCTGCGGCACTTACTTTTATAGAAGCGTCCTCCGTCTTCAGAGTCACCTGCTTCTGTCCCATCTCGCTCGCATATGAGGCTATCGCGTTACGAGCCTCTAACGACGTCATCCCCGAGACGTCGACATTTCCGATCTCTACATTCGATGCTATCCGGCTCTGCGCCTTAGCATCCCCCGCACCCAAAAGTGATAATGCAAAAACAGTTCCCGCTATTAACCCCCCGGCTAATAACTTTTTCATGTAAAATCACCTCAAAAGTGGTATCATATCTGTGGTATCATCATCGCCACGAGCGTGATGACCATAGTTCCTGCGAGGACGGCCGCTATAATGCCCGCCAGGATCCTCGTGCGTTTATTATTTTTGTGCATCGATCCTCCTTTTTAGAAAGAAAAATTATGCCGATACTTACCATACTCTTCATCGCTTTCATCATCTGGCTCACCGTCAGGATCCGCCATTCGAGAAAAAAAAGCGACGCCACCTGGGATAACTATTATGAACGCGAGCGCGAGGCTGACCTCGCCGAAAACCGCGACATAACTAATCTATCCTATATTACCATTCCATTGGAAAAATTTCCATTAAATTTTTTAGAAAATACGGATAATGAGGACTTCCCTCTGATCGTCGATGAGCTCGAGCAGTTAAACCACACCCGCCTCCTGAACTTAAACGGCAAGTCAAACACCGACTTAAAGCTCGAATATGGTCCGGGGAACCTAAAAGAAATGCAGGAGATCGCCGACCGTTTTTCGCGTGTCGAAGTCCTTCTCACCGACCTCGCCAAGTGCTTTCTCGAAGAGAAAAATCCCGAAGGCGCCGCAACTGTCTTAGAATACGGCTCCGACATCGGGTCCGACATCTCCACTAACTATACTCTCCTCGGCGAGTGCTATCGCGAGCTCGGCGAGCCCGACAAGCTCAAATCCCTGATAAAACACGTCAAGTCCATGGACTTCCTGATGAAGGACTCAGTGCTCAAAGAACTGGGGGAAATGAAGTAACAGGCGGTTCGGCTCTTTGAATGCCGCGTGTGTGGCGGACGGCAGCCGAACCGCCGTCCGACCTGCCAGAACTACCTGATATCCCCGTGGCTGGTGCACAGGTCACTGAGGAAGCACTCCTGGCACTTCGGCGACTGCGACTTGCAGACCGTGCGGCCGAGAGTTATGAGCTGTGTATTTATGATGATCCAGTGATTCTTCGGCAGCTCTTTCATCAGGTCGAATTCGACCTTTTTCGGGTCTTTTTCAGTCGTAAACCCGAGCCTGCGTGAAAGCCTTCCCACATGCGTATCGACTACGATCGCCGGGTCGTGAAATATATGCCCCCGGATCAGGTTCGCAGTCTTTCTGCCGACACCCGGAAGCGTCAGCAAGTCATCTAAGTCTCTCGGAACCTCCCCACCGTATACGTCGATAAGGCGCTTGGCCGACGCCTTTATATTTTTCGCTTTGTTATGGAAAAATCCTGTAGGCCTCACGTCCTCTTCGAGCTCAGCCAGGTCAGCATCCGCAAAAGCCTTAAGTGTCGGATATTTTTTAAACAGGTAGGCTGTGACCTCGTTCACTCGCGCGTCAGTGCACTGTGCCGACATGATAGTTGCAAAAAGGAGCTGCCACGGTTCCTGATAATGCAGAAACAGGGGCAGCTCGGTTCCATAAGCCTCGTCTAATCTCTTTAAGATCTCTTCTGTTCTTTTTTTCATGAAAGTGCCACCACCAGACTCCATATGCCGCCGATGATCAGAAGCGCAGCACCGACGATGTAAAGCTTCGGTCTCGAACCGCAGCCGTATCTGTACCCGGTATAGACTCCGGCTAATACCACGGAGATCGTCGTACACAGGATAAATCCGAACATCATCCAGAAGTAGATCGGAAGATTCTGGTTTGAACGGATCAGCCCGCAGGCAAGCCCGGCGAGCAGGGTGTAAAAAGCTCCAGCGATGATGATATTCGCATAGGTCTTTATGCTCATCTCCTCGCGCTTTTCCTCGATCTCCTCGTGCCTTATCGCCTTGTGGATAAGGCGCGCCGCCAGGATAAAATAGATGATCGATGCCATCTCGCAGCCCAGCTGGTCCGCATGCTTCACCTCGTTGTGGTAGACCATCTCATGCGTGATAAAATACCCGCCAAAGAAAAACATGGACTGTATCAGCGTAAAAAGCAGGCTCGTAACTATCAGTATCTGTGGTTTAATCTTTGCGAGCATGGCGCCTCTGACTTCCATTGCCGCATATACATCAAAGCTGATCCCGACTATGATCAGCAGCTTTCCCAACCAGTTCATAAAGTCCTCCAGAACTTCTGTAAGAGATATTTTCTGACTTGTATACTATAATTTAAATCGCTCTGTTCTTGAATATTCAAAATAATTTTCGTGTAAAATCCGTTTATACACTTTTTAGTATGTGTTTATTTATAGAGATTCCCGATGATGTCGAGCAGTGAATGCGTAGCCACATAGATAAATATGTCTACGAGCTCGTTCATTGGCACACGCATGTCGTCCTTGACCCACTCGATGATGGCATAACAGAGCGCTTCGCTGAAGTAGTCAGCGACTATCACGGCCGTGAGCCATTTTTTCGGGAGGAGCTCTTCGATGCGCTTACGGTTGAGGCGTGAAAGCGCCAGGTCTGCTATCGCCTTCTTCAGGGTGTCGGCAAAGGAGTTCTGGCCCTCTAGATACACGGCTTTCGTGTAAAATGCCTTCTCCTTCTCCATGGTCGTAAGCGACACAATAAGAGCCTCCTTCAGCATTCCGTTGTCGAGAAGCGGCTCCGTCGGTGCAATCAGCTCGCGCTTTACTATCCATTCAAGCAGTTCGTACTTGTCCTGGAAATGATTATAAAATGTAGGCCGGATGACGCCGGCTTTATCTGTTATCTCCCTTATGGTTATTTTTTCTATTGGCCGCTTTGTGGCGAGCTCTTTGAAGCTCTCAGCCAGAAGCAGGTCGATCTCGCTTGCTCCCTGATTTGTCATAAAATCTCCTGTGAAAAATGCTGTTCCTTTGGGCAGCGGGGCGGCGACAGGCGCAGGCTCAACAGAAAACCGCTATTCGCCTGCGCCTGCCTGCCGCCCCGCACCTATAACGAACAGCATCTTTATATCAGTAACTTGGTAATAGTCAGGTTCCACGCCTTTCTGTCTTCGGTGAGGTCTATCACTTCGCCAGAGTCGCGAAGCTTGATGCGGGGACGCATGATGGAGCCACGGCGGTTGGCGAGGACGATGGCTCGCTGGCCGTTGGAGAGCTCGACTTCGCAACCTACAGGGTAAACACAGAGCTCCTGGCTCATCAGCTGCACGACTATCGGGTCAAACTCCATCGCGTTTCGGCCCATGATGTACTCGAGCACGTCACTCGGCAGGTAAGGATCGTGGTAACTGCGCTTTCCAGTCATAGCGTCATAGACGTCGGCGACCTTCAGGATCCTCGCAAGGAAGCTGATGTCCCGTCCCTCGAGCCTTCGCGGATAGCCGCCTCCGTTGTACCACTCATGGTGCTGGTAAACGCCCTGCAGTATATTTTCATCGAAATGGTAGTTCTCCCGCAAAAAATCATAGCCCATTCTCGGGTGATCCATCATTTTGGCACGCTCATCGGGAGTCAGCTTCCTCGGAGCGTTGATGATGTCTACACTGATGAATACTTTTCCGACGTCGTGAAGGAACCCTGCCGTGATCAGGTCATGGAGCTCCTCTTCGTTCAGTCCGAGCTTCGCCCCGAGGACTCCGCCAAGGACAGCTACATTCACCGAATGAAAATAGGTGTATCCGTCATAAGTCCTGATAGAGATCAGATTCTGCATCACGTCGTCGTTCGAGATCACTTCTCTCGTAATCCGATCGACTATCCGCGACAGGTCCTTTTCCGCCCCGGCCTCGTTCTCCTGAGCCTTTACGAAGACATCGTGGATAATGCGCAGAGCTGACCGTCTGACCTCAGAGCTGATGACCTCCTCTGCCTTCGCGTCCTCAGAAAAATCTTCATCTATGTAGATGCCTGGTACCCCGGTAAAGATGATAAAACTGATGTTCTCATCGGTAAGTACAGTGTGCTTTGTCATCAGAAGCCTGCCTTCTGAATCGTATATCTCCTGACCTAGTACCATGTCAGGCTCTAATTTTTTAACTGGAACATATCTCATCTATAAACTATACCGGGTCCTCATCGAACTCCACAGTCACATAATAACCTTTCGGCGTTTCCCTGACATCAGTCACGACGCCCTCGCGTGACTTCAGCCTCTGCAGAGTAGTGTAGTTTGCTGACATGGCGTATGCCCTGCCAAGTGTGTAATAATAGGAATTCGGGAGCTTCGATTCCGTAACGGGAAGCCGGTCTCCGACTTTCAGAAGACCGGTCCTCTCCATTTTAAAATCCATTGTCCTCAATGCTTAAATATCCTTTTCATCGACGATGTGTGAATCCACGACTCCCCGCTCGGCCCTGCCTACCCTGATAAGCGAATAGAGTGATGAAATACCGTCGTAGATAAGCATGATGCCTATGATGATGAACTGAAGCTTCAGCAGATCCAGAGCTCCGAGAATACATAAAACACCGAAGGCGAAACTGATCAGTGCTAAAAGCATCGAGATCCACCAGTTCGGCGTTCCGATGGTCCTCATAGCGAACGATACGTTGATGCCGGAAACTCCGTCTGCTATCATCAGTACTCCGAACACTACGAAGATCAGCTTCAGCACATCATTCGGTCTTGAAAAAATAAACAGTCCTATCGCTATGAGCACAGCTCCCAGGATTATCGCCGGGAGCCTGTAGCTTTCGTCCTTTATGCGGCTGATGATCATAACAGCACCTACTATCACTATGACAATGCCGATCACTTTTCCAACGATGGCAGATACTCCGCCAGGGTTCGCTATGCAGAGGACTCCGAGCGCAACAGCCAGAATAGCTATCACGAATTCGGAGATCCTCGAATCCTTTAATTTCTCTTTCATAAGTAAGGTGTCCTCCTGCTTTACAGTCAGATCAGAGCGCTTTCTTTATCGCAGCTAATAACTCGTCGTAGGTCTCGTATGCCGGGATCTCCGGGTGTGCGGCCTTTATAGCGTCTGTGCTCTTGAATAAAAATCCTGCCTTGCTCTCCTGGATCATTCCGAGGTCGTTAAAGCTGTCTCCGCTCGCTATGGTCTCAAAACCTATGGACTGGAGTGCCTTTACTGTAGTTCTCTTAGAATCCTGAACTCTCATCTGGTAGCCGGTAATCTCATTTCCGTTCACCTCGAGGGTGTTGCAGAAAATGGTCGGCCAGTTCAGCTTCTTCATAAGAGGCGTGGCAAACTGCTCGAAAGTATCTGAGAGGATGATGACCTGGGTTATGCTTCTCAGCTCATCTAAAAAGTCCTTTGCTCCGTCCATCGGATCTATCTCTGCGATGACATCCTGTACTTCCCTGAGTCCGAGTCCGTGCTGCTTCAGCAGGTCAATCCTGTACTTCATAAGCTTGTCGTAATCAGGCTCGTCTCTCGTGGTCTTCTTAAACTCCGGGATCCCCGTCTTTTCGGCGAATGCGATCCAGATCTCCGGTACTAAAACTCCTTCCATGTCAAGGCAGACTATGTTCATGATTTCCTCCATTGAAAAATTATTAAAACTACAAATCTATTATAACTTTTCTTTCGGTCAATAGCAAATAAAAAAAGCAGTCCCGCATTTTTCGTGCGAAACTGCTGTAAACTCATTTTTTAAAGAATGTCGATATTCTCCCCGGCGAGCGCCTTGTTCATGGAGCGGACTGCGCAGAACTTGCCGCACATGGAGCAGGTGTCTGAGTGGTCGTCTTCCGGAAGGCGGCTGTCACGGATGGCCTTTGCGGTATCCGGGTCGAGAGCATGCTTGAACTGCTCGTCCCAGTCGAGCTTTCTTCTGGCATCTGCCATAGCGTCATCCTCATCACGGGCTCCCGGCAGGTGCTTTGCGATATCAGCTGCATGGGCCGCTATCTTCGAAGCGATGATGCCTTCACGCACATCGTCTACATTCGGGAGAGCCAGGTGCTCTGCCGGTGTCACATAGCAGAGGAAAGCTGCACCGCTCATGGCTGCCACTGCTCCGCCGATGGCTGCAGTGATGTGGTCATAGCCCGGTGCTATATCTGTTACTAAAGGTCCGAGTACATAGAACGGCGCACCCTTACAGATGGTCTGCTCAATTTTCATATTTGCGGCGATCTGGTCGAGAGGTACATGTCCCGGTCCCTCGATCATTACCTGGACATTCTTTTCCCAGGCACGCTGTGTCAGCTCGCCGAGCCTTATCAGCTCGTCTACCTGGCTTATATCTGTAGCGTCTGCAAGGCATCCCGGTCTGCAGGCATCTCCTAATGAGATCGTCACGTCATGCTCTGCACAGATGTCAAGTATCTCGTCGAAGTGAGAGTAGAACGGGTTCTCCTCGCCTGTCATCGACATCCAGGCGTAGATCAGTGAACCGCCTCTTGAGACGATGTTCATTTTTCTCTTGCCGTTCTTTATCTGCTCTAATGTCCTTTTATTGATGCCGCAGTGGAGCGTCACAAAGTCTACTCCGTCCTCCGCGTGGAGTCTTACTACATCGATAAAATCCTCTGCTGTCAGGGTATTCAGATCCCTCTGGTAGTGGATCACGGCGTCATAGACAGGCACTGTGCCTACCATGACAGGACACTCTGAAGTCAGCTTCTGTCTGAACGGCTGGGTATTTCCATGGCTGGATAAGTCCATGATGGCGTCTCCGCCGAGCTTTACGGCCTCGTTTACTTTTTCCATCTCGACATCGTAGTCCTTGCAGTCACGGGAAATGCCGAGGTTTACGTTTATCTTCGTAGTAAGAGCAGATCCTACTCCGGCTGGATCTAAGCACTTGTGGTGCTTATTTGCAGGGATGACTACCTGTCCTTTAGCGACAAGCTCCATCAGCTTGTCCTCGTCCATGTGCTCCTTTTTTGCCACGGTCTTTAGCTGCCAGGTCTTTATGCCTTTGCGGGCAGCGTCCATCTGTGTAGTATACTTTTCTGACATAATTCCTCCAAAAAAATGGGATACCCCTGATCAGGGCATCCCGCGAGAATTCTGTCTGTGTGACTCTTCCTACGCCGGCATTGTCCGGATCAGGTCCTCGGGTTCTTCTCAACGGCAACTTGCGTTGCTTTCGTGCCCCGGGTCATATAGAATTAGGATATACTATTTTTCTAAGATTTTCAAGCCATGCTGTCCACTTTTTCAAATACATCTGTGACTTCTTTGGATGGCGCCTGAGTAGCGAGGCTTACGATGACGTCAAAGAGCAGCGCCACGATAAATGACGGGAGCAGCTCGTAGATGTCGAAAGCGCCGCCTAACGGCCTTACGGCGAACTTCCAGACGAAGATCATAATGCCGCCCGAGATAAGTCCTGCCAGAGCTCCGTTCTTGTTCGACCGCTTCCAGAAAAGTGCCAGGATCATGACTGGTCCGAAGGTGGCTCCGAAGCCAGCCCAGGCGAAGCTTACGATCTGGAAGACCGAGCTGTTCGGGTTCCAGGCGAGAACTACTCCGATGACTCCGATGGCCACAAGGGCAAGCCTTGAGATCGTCATCAGCTTCTTCTCCGAGATCTTCGCATGTAAGCACTTTACCAGGATGTCTGACGAGATAGACGATGAAGCGCAGAGAAGCTGCGAATCTGCGGTAGACATAGTCGATGCGAGGATTCCCGAGAGCACGATACCTGCTATCACTGCAAAAATGGCTCCATGCCTTGCGAGAAGATCTGATATCTTTATGATGACTGTCTCCGAATCCGAGCCCTGAAGCGCTGGGATCACGCCCTTTGCAGTCATTCCGAGTCCCACGACTCCGATGCATACAGAAATGGCCATCGAGATAAGAACCCAGACTGTGGCAACTCTCCTCGATATTTTAAGCTTACTGTCATCTTCAATTGCCATGAACCTGAGCAGGATGTGCGGCATTCCGAAGTACCCGAGTCCCCACGCCAGGGTCGATACGATACGGATAAATCCATAAGCCGATGCTTTTCCGGTCACAGGATCATGGGTCTTAAGCATCGAAAAATATCCTGCCAGGCCTCTGGCGTTATCGTAGACCGCTGCCGGACCTCCCGCTTTCATCGTACCGAATACGAGGACGATGATAAGCGCTGCCGTCATTATGATACTCTGCACAAAGTCTGTCGTCGAAGCTGCCAGAAAGCCGCCGAGCATCGTGTAGCCGATGATGACTATAGCACTTCCGATCATCGCCACATGGTAGTCTGAGTTGAAGAGACTCGCGAAAAGCTTTCCGCAGCCTGCGAATCCGCTCGCCGTATAAGGTACGAAGAAGATCACGATGATCACGGCTGCTATGAAAGTCAGGACATTTTTTTCATCTCCATATCTGTCTGAGAAAAATGCCGGGACGGTGATCGAACCTGTCTCCTCCGAAAAGCGCCTGATCCTCTTCGCTGTGACCAGCCAGTTCACGTAGGTTCCGGTCGCCAGTCCTATGATGGTCCAGCCTGCGTCTGCGATTCCCGACAGGTAAGCCAGTCCGGGAATACCCATCAACAGGTAGCTCGACATGTCGCTTGCCTCCGCGCTCATCGCAGTGACGAACGGCCCGAGCTTTCGCCCTCCGAGGTAAAAATCCCCGACTGTCTTATTTTTCTTGGAAACAGCCGCTCCCATAAGAAGCATCGCCCCGAGGTAGACCACCATCGTCGCAAACATTCCGATCTGTGCCGTGCTCATTTTTTCTCCTTCCGTCTGTTACTTTAACACGCTAAAACGTTGATATTTTATAATAATGAACGCTCTATGTCAATTCAATGAATATTTTTCATGTATAGAATGAATTAAATTCAATACAAGTAAATTTTTTCTGCTATTTTTTTCCGAAAGTAGTATAATGTTTTCAGTAAATTTTTCTCAGGAGGTAAAAAAAGAATGAGACCAGAAGACATTGACTGGGGAAACCTGGATTTTAACTACAGACAGACTGATTACAGCTTCGTCTCCATGTATAAAGACGGAAAATGGGACGACGGCGAGCTGACAAAGGATCACACCGTTACGATGAGCGAGTGTGCCTGCGTTCTTCAGTATTCACAGTCCTGCTTTGAGGGACTTAAAGCATATCACACAAAGGACGGCAGGATCGTATGCTTCCGCCCGGACGCAAACGCTGCCAGAATGCATGATTCGTGCCTTCGCCTTGAAATGCCGCCATTCCCGGAGGATAAGTGGGTTGAAGCTGTCGAGAAGGTCGTAAAGGCTAACGAAGCATGGGTTCCGCCATATGGAAGCGGCGCTACTCTCTACATCAGGCCTTATATGTTCGGTTTCAACTCAGTCATCGGTGTAAAGCCGGCTGATGAGTATATGTTCAGAATTCTCGTGACTCCGGTAGGTCCTTACTTCAAGGGCGGCCTGAAGCCGGTCGAAGTCACGATTCCTGATTTCGACAGAGCAGCACCTCACGGAACAGGCGGAATCAAGGCCGGACTTAACTACGCTATGTCTCTACATCCGATCATGGAAGCTCACAGACACGGCTTTAACGAGAATATGTACCTCGACCCGGCTACGAGGACAAAGATCGAGGAGACCGGCGGAGCCAATATCATCTTCATCAAAGATAAGGGCAAGACTCTTGTAACTCCGCTTTCTGATTCTATCCTTCCTTCGATCACGAGAAGGTCTCTCTGCTACATCGCTGAGAATCTCCTCGGAATGAAGGTTGAGCATCGTGAAGTCCTTCTCTCAGAGGTTGAGGACGGCGAGTTCGATGAGATGGGTCTCTGCGGAACTGCTGCTGTTATCTCACCTGTAGGCCGCATCAACGACCACGGCAAGGTAATAGACATCAAGAGCGGCATGGACGAGATCGGACCTACTCTCGCAAAGCTCAGAAGCACACTGACAGGCATCCAGGACGGCGAGATCGCAGATCCTGCAGGCTGGGTTCATGAGATTAAGTGATCGTGTCTTTTCGTAAATGCATTGCGTAACAGTGTCACTGTCACATAGGCGCTCATTCCGATAAACACCTGCAGCGGATAGGTGGGAAGTGCTGAAGTATCAGCCAGATATGCAAGTATCATCAGCGCTCCTGCCGGCGGCACCATAGGACCGATATGATAGAAGGCCACAAGGAATAAAATCGACGAGACCAGAAGACTTAAGGGCATATAGCTATCCGGCAGGATAGTAAAGGCCAGTCGCACATAGGCGCCGGCTGCAGCGGAGAGGGTCATCAGGAGAATGATCCTTACCGGATGCAGTCGGATTGCCTTATTTTTATACGCTGAAAGCTCTGTAAAAGCCACCAGAAGCGGCGGTGCTGCCAGAAAACAGGTGATGTCTATCCATTTTCTTCTATTGACCGATGTTTTCATTGAAATCTTTTCTATTAACTATTATTGATTCGTATTATATTATTATTTAGTGTATGCTGATTAACCGCATTTTCAGCAATCAGCAGGTTATACCGCGGAAAAAATTTCCGCATTTATATATAACGGCCGCATATCTGTGGTCAAAAACAGTACCTTGAAAAAAGCACAAA
>Ga0310695_10002224_pt1 | contig 41727 bp, 23 predicted proteins | sample RumenRJG_04DNA_FD_203882 | JGI IMG/M metagenome (GOLD analysis project Ga0310695, IMG submission 203882) | Bovine rumen microbial communities from Lethbridge, Alberta, Canada - RJG_04 (v2) (version 2) | ecosystem: Host-associated > Mammals > Digestive system > Stomach > Rumen | place: Canada... | reverse complement strand
GCGGACATCAATGCCGAAGGCACCATCATCTTCGAAGATTATGTGACGCCCGAAGATCCCTACCGCAAGCATCACACTTCTTCCGCCGCGCACAATATCTGGAAACTCCAGAACGGCGCCTACACCAAGCTCACTTCCTTCATCGGCGAGGACAAGTGCCCGGTGTTCGCCCCGGACGGCATACACTACTATTATTTGAGCGAGCAGAGCGGGACGCCCGTTCAGTCCAATGGCTGGGCCGGCGATGCAAATGTTTGGAAATCGGATGTCAACGGCGGCGCTCCCGTGCGCGTGACTTCTTTTGAGAAGAACCCCGTCCGCTACCTCAGCATCAGCGCGGAAGGCACTCTCTGCTATTCCTGGAACGGCGACCTCTACACCCAGAAGGACGGGCAGGCTCCTGCAAAACTCGCCATAAGCATAAAGAAAGACAAGTTCGAGCGCGAGCATACCTACCGTGTCACGACCGGAGGAATCACGGGTTTTGCGGCGTCTCCCAACGGAAAGGAAATCGCAGTGGTTTCCCGCGGCGACGTGTTCGTCACCCCTCTTGAACTTGGGGATACCCGCCGCATCACCGACACTCCCGAGGCTGAGCGCGGAGTAGCGTTCGGCGACGGAGGACGCAGTATCTACTACGCATCCGAGCGTGGCGGAGAGTGGGCCATCTACAAGCGCGAACTCGCGAACAAGAAGGATCAGACTTTCACATTCTCTACGGATACCAAGGAGAAGCGCATCACTCCCGAGGGCCAGGTATGCTTCCAGCCCAGCGTGTCTCCCGACGGCAAATGGCTTGCATATCTGAGGAACCGCACCGGACTCGTGATCTGCCCTGCAGACGGCGGCAAGGAGAAAGTGCTGCTGCCGGAAGGCGTCAATTATTCCTATTCCGACGGCGACCTGCAGTTCGAGTGGAGCCCGGACAGCCGCTACATCCTTTCGACCTATCAGGGCGACCAGCGCATGTACAATGAGGATATCTGCCTCATCGAAGTGGCCAGCGGCGAGATTACGGACCTTACCCAGAGCGGATATTCCGACGGCAATTTCAAGTGGGCGATGGGCGGCAAGGCCATGACCTACACCTCCGACAAGGCCGGCTACCGCAGCCATGGCAGCTGGGGCGCGGAGGGAGACATCTACATCATGTTCTTCGACGACGAAGCCTACCTGAACTTCACCCGCGGCGAGGACATGGAGACAATCGAGAACCTGCTGAAGAGCGACAAGCAGGCCTCCAAGGACAAGAAGAAAGAAGAGAAGAAGGACAGCACCGACAACAAGAAACCCGAAAAGGTTAAACTCGAACTCGACGGCCGCTTCGACCGCATCGTGCGTCTCACCCGCAACTCCGGCAGGATTGGGGACTACATCCTGACTCCCGACGGGAAGAAACTCTATTACACGGTGCAGCTCGAGAAGAATTTCGACCTTGTCTGCGTCGACCGCAAGGACGGCAGCATCAAGGTGGTAAAGAAGAGCTTTACCGGCCGTGTCATTCCTTCTCCCGACGGGAAGAACGTGTACGTCATCGGCGGCAACAGCATCACGAAAGCCGATCCCAACACATTCTCTACCAAGAACGTGATTTTCCGCGGCGAATTCGAGTACGACGCGGTCAAGGAGCGCGAGTATATCTTCGAGCACTGCTGGAGGCAGGTGAAGGAAAAATGGTATGTTACCGACATGCACGGAGTCGACTGGGCTGCCGTTGGCGAGAACTACCGCCAGTTCCTTCCCTACATCACCGACAATTTCGCTTTCCGCGAGCTCCTTTCCGAGATGCTCGGCGAGCTTAACGGTTCGCATACCGGCGGCCGCTACAGCGGTCCTTCCGGCGGAGTCGGCCATGTGGGTGTCATCTTCGATGAGGAATATACTGGCAAGGGCTTGAAAGTGAAGGAATTCCTTCCCTACAGCTCGCTCAGGAGATATGCTCCCGACATGAAGGAGGGCGATCTCATCCTTGCAGTGGAAGGAAAGGAAATCGAGGCTGGCACTCCCTGGTACCAGGCCCTGGCACGCACGAACGGCAAGCGTATCGTGCTCAAGGTCAAGGCCGGCGGCAAGGAGAAGGATATAATCATCACTCCTTCCGGAAACGATACCGAAGGATACTACCAGCGCTGGGTGCGGAACAACGAAAAGCGCGTAGAGGAGCTTTCCGGCGGCAAAGTGGGTTATGTGCACGTGCGCGGGATGAATTCGGCGAGTTTCCGTGAAGTCTATTCCAAGGCCCTCGGCAAGTACCGCACCTGCGACGCCCTCATAGTGGATACCCGCAACAACGGAGGCGGCTGGCTGCATAACGACCTCGCCACCTTCCTTGACGGAAAGATGTATACCAAACGTGAGGCCCGCGGTGTCTACATGGCTCCCGAGCCTTACGACAAATGGGTGAAACCTTCCTGCGTCGTGGTCTGCGAGGCCAATTATTCCGACGCCTGCGGCTTCCCTTATTGCTACAGGGCTCTCGGCACGGGCAAGATCATCGGCGCTCCCGTTCCCGGCACCGCCACATCCGTGTGGTGGGAGAATCAGGTGGATCCTTCGCTTGTATTCGGCATACCGCAGATAGGGTCGTGGAGCGTGTCCAACGGCAGATATCTCGAGAATCTGCAGCTTGAGCCGGATATTACGGTCTACAACGATCCGGAATCCGTCGCCCACGGCGAAGACAAGCAGCTCGAGGCCGCCGTTGCCGAAATGCTTAAGGAGATAGCCGAGTGAACAGAAGCCGCGGACTCCTTGCATTAAGCCCACTGCTGGTCTTCCTGGCAGTGTACCTTGTGTCGTCTTTCATGGCGAAAGACTTCTACAAGGTGCCTGTGGTTGCAGCATTCCTGCTGGCTTCCGCCTACGCCATCCTCATCACAAGGGGCAGCCTGGAGGAGCGTGTGGCGGTTTTCTCCCGCGGAGCAGGCAACGGCAACGTGCTGCTGATGATATGGATATTCGTGCTTGCCGGAGTTTTTGCGGCTACCGCAAAAGCCATAGGCAGCATCGACGCCGTGGTCGCCGCGACTCTGCACATACTGCCGGGACGTTTCATCCTGGTGGGGCTTTTCGTCGCGGCATGTTTCATTTCCATGGCGATAGGAACGAGCGTGGGGACCATCGTTGCGCTGGTCCCCATAGCGTCCGGCCTTGCGTCAGGCACCGGAGCTCCGCTTGCAATGGTGGTGTCCGCAATAGTGGGCGGCGCCTTCTTCGGGGACAATCTCTCTTTCATATCCGACACTACCATAGCTGCCACCCGCAGCCAGGAGTGCTCCATGGCGGATAAATTCCGCGCAAACATTTGGATCGCAGGCCCTGCCGCCATTGTGGTCGCGGTGGTGTATGTGGTGCTCGGACAGGGTTTCGACGCGACTGCACCCGCGCAGGAATTCAATCTCCTGCTGATTCTTCCCTATCTGGCCGTCATCATCCTTGCACTTTGCGGACTGAACGTGCTGGGCGTGCTGAGCGTGGGGATTTTCCTCAATGCCGTCATCGGCCTTTTGTCCGGCAAGTTCGGATGGCTTGGCTTCCTGCAGTCGGCGGGGGAGGGCGTTGCTTCCATGGGAGACCTGATAATCGTCACCATGCTGGCCGGCGGCATGCTCGAAATCATCAGGGTGAACGGCGGTATCGACTGGATAATCAATGTTCTCACTCGCAGGATTTCCGGGCGCAGGGGAGCCGAATCCACCATCGCTCTGCTCGTCGCCCTTGCCAATGTCTGCACGGCGAACAATACCATCGCAATCATAACCACCGGAAGCATAGCCCGCGAAATCGCCGGGCATTTCGGCGTGGACCCCCGGAAGTCGGCCAGCATCTTGGACACTTTCTCCTGCATAGTGCAGGGCATCCTGCCTTATGGCGCCCAGCTGCTGATGGCCTCCGGCCTTGCCGGCATCAGCGTGGCGTCCATCATCGGCTGCCTGTACTATCCGCTGGCGCTTCTCGTCTTTGCCCTTCTCGCCATCTGGCTGCGCTTCCCGCGCATTTAGCGGATGCCGTACTTGCGCAGTATTTTCACGAGCGGTTTGCGGATGCTTTCGGCCCAGATGTGGTAGCCGAAGTCGGAAGGATGGATGCCGTCGACCGTGGTCTCCTGGTCGGGGGTCGCAGCATTTGAAGTCTTGATGTAGTAAACGTCCTTGTAACGCTTTACGGCAATTGCCATCACGCTGTCGGCGACAGCCATTTTTGCGGTTTCAACCCTGTTCCTGTCGGTGTTGAAATTGCGGTTCTCGCGACGTATGGTCCGGATGAAGATGAGCGGCACGCCGGGATGCGTTTCCTGGATTCCTTCGATGAAACCGAAGGTGCGTTCACGGATTTCGGACGGGCTGGGGTTGGAAAAAGTGTCGAAGAAGAATGCGTCCGCTTCGGCGTCCTTGAGAGCATTCAGGAACTGGGGCTGCATCTTGCAGTCGCCGCTTACCCCTAGGGAGTTGAACTGGAAACCGGTCATTCGGGACAGGAATCCGGGCAGGGTGTTGGCAGCGCGAGAAGTGCAGGCGCCGTGGGTGAAACTGGAGCCGTACAGCACTATGTCGTGGGTGAAAGGCTTCTCGCCGGGGAGCAGGGTGCATCCGGCCGGAACTCCCACCTGGGCGGAACGTATCTCGCTGAAATTGGGGAAGTATACCATGCATTCTTTCTCGCCCGGAGCCATGTCGGTGACGAGTTTGCAGACCCTGTACTCATCGTTCCCCTTGGGAATGGTGGCGGAGCCGGCCCAGAGCCAGCGGCCGTCTTTCCTGATGTAGAGGTCGAAACCCCTGTCGCCGTAATTCGAGCCCCATCCTCCGCATACGATGGCCTTCATGTTGATTGCCTGCGCATCGGTCTTGAAAGACACTATTATGCCGGAACTCTGCCTGAGCAGGCCCAGGTCCTTGTCTTCCCAGCCGCCGTATTTTTCAAAGTCCATTCGCTGATAGGGCTCCGGCGTGTCGGGAAAGACCTTGCCGCTTATTGTAAGTTCCGTGGCTTCGGTGTAGACAAAATCCTGTGCGAAAGCCGGAACGGCTGCAATCAGGGCCGCTACGGCAAGTATGAACTGTTTCATAGGTAGATGTAGTCTTGGGCGTCGTAGATGAAAACAATCTCCTTCATGCGCGCCAGGGCGGCTTCGTCCCACTCTCCCTTGAGGCGTATGTTCATGATGGCGTGGCAGGAAAGTTTGCTGAGGATGGAGGTCAGATGCTGCTCCCAGTCCCCGGCGATATCGAGGTCGAAGGCGATCTCCTGAACACCCCTGGCCACCGCTGCGCCGAGTTCTCCGATGTCGTTGCTGTAGAATACGGTCCTGTGCTCAGGAGCTTCGCTGAGGGGTGCGACAATCGCGCTGCCCCCGGGCCTGTAGTACCAGGGCCTGCGTCCGATTTCGATGTACTCGGAATGCATCGCCGGAGGATTTCCGTAGCCTGCCGGCTTGAGGAATTTTACTGATGGATCGAAAGTTACATCCAGATGCTTCACTTTCGAATAAAGATTGCCAAGAATCTTCCCGTCAGGACCTACCACGCACGAACACCCACCCAGCTTCGACTTCTTTCCCATCGAAACAGATGCGCGGACAAGGTATGCCCCGGTGTGGTAGGCGCAGAACTCGTCGATCATGTCCAGCACATGGTGCGGGTCGCTGCGCTGATGGGAACTTCCGATGATGACGTCCGGTTTCCAGCGGGCTATGTTGGAATATGCCTCATAGAAATAGAAATCGTAGCAGATCAGGAACATGTAACGCACCCCCTCGATGTCGAGATAGTAGGGCTGAGTCCATTCTCTGGTGTATTTATTGTCCACGCCTTTCTTCTTCCATTCACCGGCGGTAAGATGTTCTTTGAAGTATTTGCCAAGGACGGATCCGTCCCGGCCGAAAACGAAGATCGCGTTGCGGGGCACATCCCATGAGTCATCTATCGCGCCGCAGAAAACGAGGGTATTGCACCTGCGGGCAGTCTCGGCGCACTTGTCCAGAAGGATGGGACCATATTTGCGGGCAGTTTCCAGAAATCCGGGGTTGGTGGTCTTTCCGGGCACTTCGCTGAATTCGGGAAGTACCACGATGTCGAGCGAGGCATCGCATTTGTCCAGTTCGCGCAAAGTCCATTCGAAACTCTTGTCAAGTCCGGCCTCGTCCTGTGCGAACAGAGGCTGGATTACGCGGGACTTCATGGGCTCCGCGCCTAGGGAGAATGCTGCAGCGAGCAGCACGAGTGTCAAGACTGTCCTTTTCATTTCTTTCCGAAGATTTTGTCTATCACTATTGCGATGGCACCGTCGCCGGTAACATTGCAGCCCGGGCCGTATCCGTCCAATGCAAGATAAAGTGTCATTACCAGGGCGGTCTGCTCCGGACCGAAGCCCATGATAGATTCAAGCAGGCCGACAGAGGCCATCAGCACGCCGCCCATGACTCCCGGCGCTGCGACGGCGGCGATTCCCTGCATCAGCACGAAGTGCGCATACACTGCGAAGGGCATGGGAATGTTGAATATGTAGGCGACCGCAATCGCGGATACCGCCAGTTTGATAGTGGAGCCGCACATGTGCACGGTCGAGCAAAGAGGAATGGTAAAGTCCACGATATCATCGTTCTTCACGTTCTTGCGGGTGCAGGAAGAAGTGACGGGGATGGCTGCGGAGGAGGAACAGATTGAGAATGCCGTAAGATAGGCGGGTACCATGTTCCAAAGGCATTTGAAGGGGTTCTTACCTGCTATGGCACCTGCTATGCAGTACTGAAGGACAAGCCAGACAAGCGTCAGGACGACACCTGTAAAGATGACCTTGGCGCCTGTACCTAGTACTACCGCGATCACACCCTTTGCGCTCATCTCGCATATCATGGTAAAGATGTATACGGGCAGCAGGGGGATGATCGCTTTCTCAATGGTGAGTTTCACTATCGCCCCGAACTCGTCGAACCCCTTCTTCAAGGCGCCGGAATCCGTGAAGATGATGCCGACTCCTATCATGAACGAGAGAACGAGTGCGGTCATGATGTCGCAGATCGGGGGAATCTTCAGGTCGAAATACGGCAGGAACTCCTTCGCCGAAATGGCGTCCGCCGAAAGTTCGCCGGCCTGCAGAAAGTGCGGGAAGGCGTTGGAGGCGCACAGATGCGCGAAAAACCCCGAGCAGATGGTGGAAAGGTATGCGATGCCCATGACCGTCAGCAGCATCTTGCCGGCTCCCCGCCCCACGTTGGCGATGGCCGGGGTCACCAGGCCGAGGACAAGCAGAGGAACGATGAATTTCAGCAGCTGCGCAAACAGCGAGTTGAAGGTCTTGAAGATGCGCACCAGCACTTCCGGGGCGATAAGCCCCAGCAGCGCTCCGAGGGCGATGGCAATCAGTACCCTTACGAATAATCCTATCTTTATCTTTTTCATGTTCAAAGAGATCCCATCATTAGGACAGTGACTCCCGCGAGCATCAGCGCCAGCACTCCAGCCTTCTGCGCAATGCGTTTCTCCTTGAAGAGAACGGCACCGAGGGCGAAGGTGATGATGACAGAACTTCGGCGGATAAGCGAGATTACGGACAGCAGCGAGCCGTCTGCCTTGAGAGAGAAGAAGTAGAGCATGTCCGCGCCGGTTATGAGCACCGCGACCAGCACCAGCGTCCAGTCCCATTTGAAGGGCTCGCGCTTTCCGTGCCGGTTGCGGACCAGGATTGTAATGGCCAGCAGGAGAGTGATGTAGATGTTCGTCCAACTCTGCACGAAGAGGGGCTGCATGTCGGCCATGATGTGCTTGTCCCACAGGGCGCTGGCAACTCCGGTGAAAACAGACACCACGAGCGCCCAGAAACCCCTGTTCCCTTTGAAGGAAATGCCTTCACGCGAACTGCTCACGCTGAGCAGCCACAATGCGAGCAGTACCGCCGCGACGCCAATCCACTGCAGCCAGTTGAGGCGTTCTCCGAAAAGAAGGATGGAGAAGAGCACCACGAACATGGGACGGGATGTCTTGAAGGTGCTGACGGTCGTAATAGGGAGCAGTTGCAGGGCTATCATCCCGCTTACCCAGGAGGCCGTTACAAGTATGGCCTTGAAAATGAGCCGCAGATGGTCGGGAAAATTCCCGAGGGTGATGAAAGGGCTTACGAACAGGGCGCTGAGCGCGGTTGCGACCAGCAGTATGTTGTAGACGCCGTTATTGTTCAGGGCGACTTTCTTGGCGATGTCGTATACGCCAAGCAGAACCGCTGATGCCAGAGCCATCCATATCCACATAGCACTACTTGTTCTTTACGAGATACTGTTCTTCTTTGTAGGTCAGGCCCATAAACAGGATTGCAAGCACACAGGCCCCGAGGAGCAGCAGGAAGGTTGCGCTCCATCCGGCATTCTGGGCAACCAGACCTATAACCGTGTTGGCCAGGATGAAGGTTCCGAAGAAGTATCCGAAGAATCCGGTGAGGCCCGCGGCTGTTCCGGAGGCGTTCTTCGGAGCGAGGTCAAGGGCCTGCACACCAATAAGCATCACAGGGCCGTAGATAAAGAAGCCAATGCCTATCAGACTGATTATCACTATGGTGAGGTTGTCGATAAACAGCCAGTACAATACTATGAAGATGGCCACAAGGGCCATAAACAGCATTGTAGGCAGGGCCCTGCGTCCGTGGAAGAGCTTGTCCGACAGCCATCCGCATAGAAGCGTCCCCGGGATGGCTGCGAATTCATAAGCAAAATAAGCCCATCCGGCCGATTTGAGGTCTATGCCCTTTTCTGTGAGTATGGTCGGAGCCCAGTCGAGGCAGCCGTAACGCACCATGTATACGAAAGCGTTCGCGAGTGCGATGAACCACAGGAACTTGTTGTTCAGCACATATTTGAAGAAAATCTCCTTGGTGGTAAGTGTCTCTTCCTGCTTCTCGGAGTAGTTTTTCGGGTAGTCGTTCCGCCATTTCTCTATGGAGGAAAGGCCGCAGCTCTGCGGAGTGTCGCGAAGCAGCACGTATGCCAACAGGGCGATGAACAGGGCTACCGCAGCAGGGAATGCAAAAGTGCCGATGAGGAAATACAGTTCGGTGTGGGCCCCATAAAACCAAGACCCGAACCAGGCCGCTCCGTATGTGGCCATAGGCCCTACCAGCGCTCCGCCCACATTGTGTGCGCAGTTCCAGATGCTCATCATCGTGCCTCGTTCGCTTACGCTGAACCAGTGTGTCATCACGCGCCCGCATGGAGGCCAGCCCATTCCGTTGAACCATCCTACAAGGAAGTTCAGCACACCCATCACAACAATCGCAAGTGCCTTGTGCTCAGCGCCTATGAACTGGATGGGGACTATCATGAAACACATTGAGATGGCCGTCAGAATAAGGCCCAGCGGAAGGAAAACCCGCGCGTTGCTGCGGTCGGAAACGCTGCCCATAAGGAATTTGGACAGGGCGTAAGCCGCAGCGTTCAGGCCGAGTACGAAACCCAGCTCGGTTTTCTCGAAACCAAGAGGAGCCATCGCAGGGATGGCCATGGAGAGGTTTTTGCGTACCAGATAGAATCCGGCATAGCCTATGAAGGCGCCAAGGAAAACCTGCAGTCTTAGTTTCTTGTATCTGGCATCGGCATCAGGGCCGATCTGTTCCGGCTTGTATGCGGGTTGTTGCAGGAATTTGAGCATAGTTTAGTTCTGTATTTCGAATTCGTGAGACCAGTTCCGGCCGTCAGGAGCGCAGACCGTAATGGTGATGCGTGCTGCGCCTTTGGACGGTTTCACGGCAAAATAGTGAATGTTCTTGCGAGGTCTTTTGTATTTTGGGATAGGTTTCTCGCCAAACTTTTTCTCAATCTGGTTTATGTAGCTGGGCGACACATCCTGTACGCGTTCCGGTGTGCCCTTGAGCACGCCGTCTTCATACCACAGCACGCTCCAACGGTCGTCGTAATCCCATACGTTTGCGATGTAGCAGTCGGGATTGAAACGGGATTCCCCCTTCGCGATGAACTCGACCTGGTAATCGTCCGGATAATCGACGTTGTGCCAGTACCAGCTGAGTTCTCCACCTGTGCGGTTGAAGATGTCGTAGCCGCGCGGAGTGCCGTCGTTGCACCATGTGGTCTCCCACCATGCACCGCAGATCGCAGCAGGGTTGTGCTCCCGGATTTCGGGAGTGTAGACGTGGTTGTTCAGTATGTGCGTGTGTCCGGAAAGGAAGTCTACCCTGTATCCTTCGAGAAGCGCTATCATTTCCTTGCCGTTCACGATCCAGTTGTCTTTGAACCACCGGTAGGTGGGGCTGTGCTGGGCAATGAAGATATGCGTTCCTTCAGGTATGAACTTCAGGAGCTTTCGCATGAATTCCATCGTCCATTCCGGATAGCCTTCATCATATTTTCCGGAAACCTTCGGATCCTTCACTTCTCCGCGGAAACGGATATTGTTGAGCCCTACGACAAGGTCTTCACCCAGCCAGAAAGCCCAGTTCGCCGGACCGAAGGCATCTTCGTAGGCGGCTTCGGCGGCCTTTCCGGAAAGATTCTGGATAAAATCATGATTTCCTATAACCGCGTAGAACGGAATGCCGGTCTTCCTGATCTCCTTTTTATAGGGTTCAAACATGTTCAGTTCGTTCCAGGCAATGTCGCCGAGGGCTATGCCGACCGTGTTGCGAAGTGCGGCATGCCGCTGCGACTGCTCGATGAGGTCGGCGAGGGGCTCTTTGCAGAATTTCTTCAGGTGCCTCTCGTGTTTCATCTGCGGGTCCGACACGGCAAGCAGCGTGAAATCTCCCCCGGGAATGGTCCGGTTGAGATAGAAGGTGTATTTCTTTGCCTTCGAGAGATGTTGGTAGAACTGAGGGGTGCCGGTCGAATAATCGGGCTGGTAACCTGAGGGGGTCACTATATACACGAACTTAGCATCGTTGGAGACATTCAGTTTGAATCTCCCGTCAGCGTCCGTCGTGGTAAAGTTTGCCCCGTCGGTTACGATTACTCCGGGGATCGGGTCAATCCCACAGTTCACTTTTCCGCTCACCTTGCGAGCCTCTGCAGCCAGGCAGAGGCTCGCCGTGAGCAAAACAATAAGCAGTTTCTTCATCTGTCAGTTATTCTCCCCACTGAATCCGAGGTTGCCACTCTGTGGTGGATATGTCGGTCACTGCAAGACGCCAAGTGCCCCCGTTGGGTGCTGTAAGCATATCGCCGCCGGCTCCCATGGCTGACTGGCAGACAAAACGGAAGACGACATTCTCGGTTTTAACGGAATACGTTACGGTAGCATCAACTTTAACGTTAGTGGCTCCATCGGCATTCATTGCGTGGGTGAATTCAACATCCGTTCCTTCAACCTTGTCAGTCTTTATTTCCGCAGCGGCCTTCCACTCGTTTCCATCCAGGTATATGAGTTTCCAATATTTTGGATTGGTAGCGGACGTCCTGGTTTCGAAGGTGATGCGAACTTTCTTGCCTTTGGAAACTACTCCGGGAACTTTAAACTGGCAATAATCACCAGGCCAGGCACCGGTTACACGGGGGTCGAGGGCCTGGATGTCGAGTTTGGTTTTCTTTTTGCCGCTTGCAAGGTCGGCAGCATTTCCTGCCTCGTTGTTGTACCATATGGTTCCGGTTCCCGTAACAGAGGCGATATATCCCGATACCCCCTCTTCGGTCGCGGAACCATTGGCCAAAGGCCAGGTTTCGTTAAAGTTGTTTGCGTCGGTCTGGATACTCCATTCCACAGGAAGTTTAACCTCATTTGGATCATCACCGCCACCAGGAGTACTACCTTCAGCAGGAAGAACCTTTATATTATCGAGATACCAGCGGTTTTGTTTACGCGTGCTGCTGATCGAAGGATCGTTGTTGGTAGGACGTATCGTGACCTTTGTTGTGGGAGTGGCGCCTTTGATGCGTACTTGAGCGTGCTGCCATTCGAGTTTGGTAAGATCATCTTCTGTGGGTTGCGACGAGGTTATCTCGTCACTGATTTCTGTACCATTCTCAAATACTCCACCTCCGCTGACGGTAATGGTAAGAGTCATGATATCCGGTTTGGAAGCACCTGTCATGCACCAACACCAGTCGAAGCTAAGGTCGATGTCATCGGTGTCATTTATCTTGGCGAGTGCAGGAAGAATGATGCCGGAGTTATAGGAGGTCTTTCCAAACTTAAGGTAATTCTTCTGAAGATACATCGTCTGCTTGTTGCCGTTGTCCGGAGTGCCGTCCGACCACTCCTGTCCCTTCCATCCCCATATATAACCGTATCCACGGGACTGGAATTCTGTGAGAAGGTCTTTCAAGGCCGCGGTAGTAAAGATGTTGGGGGAACTGCCCACTGAATTCGCAGCCACATCGTCAGGAATACTGGCATTGCCATCGGTCCAAGGAGCGAACCACTCGAAGTCATCCTCGAAGTAGATCAACTGATCGAGACCTTTATCCTTGACATCCGTGGTAAGGATGCCGAACTGCTTCGCTCCAATGAGTCCGCAGGTGTAACCGCTAAGCTCGACCTTATGACCATTATAGTTGGACAGCTTCAGATCCGCAGGGCAATCGACCTGCTTGATGGAGTAATCCACCTCATCGACGGTCAGCGCAAGGTTGCCTCCGGAAACCACGCCGGCAACCGTGACATAATCCATGGTTTCGCCGGTGTAGCTTGCAATGCTCTCGTTGAGGTTGAGGGCCTCGGGATAGTCGAAGGTGCCGGACGATTTAACCGTCACCTCGTCGGCTGCGCTGCCCTTGACCGCCTTGACGGATACGACATCGCCTACGGTTACGCTCTCGGAAGATTTGATGTAAACATTGGCGGTTCCATTGGATGCTACGAAACCAGCGGTGGTAACGGCGGCGACGGTCGCTTCATCCAGGATGTAGGCCTTGCCATCGGCCAGAGCTGCGATCTTGTCGACGGTCAGATGCTCGGCTTTGCGGTATGCATCGCCCTCCTGATTCACAATGATGATCAGTCGGCTGGCAAGCGTGTTTCCGGAAATGATGAGTGTATCCTTACGGGGCTCGAGCATTCCGCCGGCGTCGACGTTCTCGTTTGCGGTGACGGTTACCAGCGTGGTGCCGTTTCCGGTAGCAGGATCAACTGAAATCCATTCCGGAGCAGTTGTGTGCCAGTCGCCGTCGGAATAGACGGTGACTGTCTGTGCTGCAGGGTTCTTTGCGGAGAATGTCATGGAAGACACATCGCCAAGAACAGCCTTCGCCACGGTTGACTCCTCTTCCTGGCAGGATGCGAGGAGCGAGCCGAAAGCGAGAGTCGCGGCAGCTATCTTCAATAATGTATATAATCTTTTCATAATCTGTTACCAGTTAGGATTCTGTTTGAGATTCTCGTTAAGCTGAAGATCCTTCTCGTTGAGGGGATAGAAGTAGTGCTTCGACTCGTCGAATGAGTGAGGTATGTTCTTGAAAATGTCGATTACGCCGGAAGTGGCATAATTGCCGGTGACAGGATCCACGAGGTAGATCATATCGGATGCCTGTTCTCCTGCAGGGTCATAAATCTTGAACAAGTTGCCGGTCGCGGTGGTGGAGCCTACGTAGAAAGTGTACTTGCTGTTGTCGCCGAACTCATAGTAGCCCGGTTTGACATACATTCCGTAGTAAGGCTGGTTGAGGCAGTAGCCGGCTTTCCAGCGCATGAGATCGAAATACCTTCCGTAGCCTTCCTGGAAGAGTTCGACGGCACGTTCGCGGCGGATTTCCAGAATCACGCCGGTATTGCCTCCGGTCACGTTGGGATAGCCGGTCTTCTCGCTCTTGAGGTAAGGATCCGGACTGGCGTTGGCGGCTGCCATGTTCAGGTCGGGCATGCCTGCGCGCTTGCGGATAAGATTGACCGAAATGTCAAGGTCGTCCTGCGTAAGTTCGCCGAGCTCAGCCTTGGCTTCCGCATAATTCAGCAGGGCCTCTGCGTAACGGAATACCGGCATGTCGTTGAAACAGTTGTCGGTAGAGTATGGTTTCGTCGAGTATGCAGGGATGTACTTGATGGTCTGGTAACCGGACTGGCAATATGCGAACTCGGGACCGTCTTTGCTGACGCCGGGATTCTTCCAGGAATAACCGGGAGTGCGGATGGTCTGGGCAAGACGGGGATCGCGTCCGGCAACTTCGTCGGCGAATTCAAGGATGTCCCAGCCTGGCTTGTCGGTGAAACGTGTGCCGTCGGCCATCAGATACATGTCGACCATCTTCTTTGTCATTCCGTAACGGGCGGAAGTCTGGTTGGTGATGTCGCGTCCGCAGTCGTGATGGATCTTGAGGTCGCGGTCGTAGTTCACTGCGAGGATGATCTCGTCTGTATTCGCATTGTCGGAATTGAACAGGGTGAGATAATCGCTGGCAGGTTTGCCGGTGCTGAAGAGTTTATATGCATTCGAGTCCATCAGCTGCTTGGCTGCCTTGGCTGCGAGGTCGAGGTAGTAGGCGTAGTCGTGAGTGCTTCCGTCGGCTGCGGTGTAGGAATTATCGAACGGTGCGGGCGACGAATGATATTTGCGGAATGTTCCCTCGAAGAGGCAGAACTGGGCCTTGAGGAACATCGCGGTGTACTTGTTCACGCGATATGCCGTCTGGGGAGCCTTCGCCTTGCCGGGAAGGTCCTCGATGGCGCAGTCAATATCTTCGATAATCTTCTGCATCACGGTTTCGCGGGTGTCGCGGGGCAGGTAAAGATCCTCGTCGGAAGATCCGATTTCATGGTCGATCCACGGAACGTCGCCGAATTTGCGTATCATGTCGGCATAGTAGTATGCCCTCCAGAATCTGGTGAGGGCCGTGTATTCCTTCACTGCCGCTTCGTCCTTGCACTTGTCGATGTTTGCGAGAAGCGTGTTCATCTTGCGCAGGTTGGTGAAAGACCAGCCGCCGCCGGAAGTAGGAACGGTGCGGTCGTTGCCGCCGCGAATGAGGTTGGACGGATTCATCTTCACGAAAAGGTCGCTCTCCACTGCGTAGGGTTCCTTGTCGAGAAGATTGTTATAGAATGTATTGGAGAAGAGCTGAAGGTCCTCGGCTCTGGTGAAGTATGAATCCGGTGTGAGCTGTGATTCGGGAGAAAGTGACAGCATGTCTTCGAGATTGCAGGATACCGCAACCACGGATATCAGGGCCAGAAGTATAATGTTCTTTTTCATATTCTCGTCGTTTAGAAGTTGATGTCAACACCGAACATGAAGGTCTTCTGCCAAGGATAGGACGTGTTGTTGAGGTCGTTGACAGGATCGCTGCTGCGGTTGAAACAGCTTTCCGGGTCCAGATGACGTGTAACCTTGGTGATAGGGGACCAGTAGGCGAGGTTCTCGCCGGAGAAGTATACCCTGAGCTGTTCGAGACCGATCTTCGATATGAGCTTCTTTGGAAGCTGGTAACCGATGGTCAGGTTCTTGAAGCGCAGGTAGCGTATGTTCTGGATGTAGCGGTCGTTAACGCGGCCGAGCTCACCGCCGCCGTTGGAGGCCACGTTGGAACGGGGCCTGGGGAAATATGCGTCGGGATTGTCTTCGCTCCAGCACTTGTCGAGGAAGTTCTTCTCGAGGAAGGTAGGATAACCGAGGCTGAAGGGGCCCCAGAAATCGAAGTTGTAACGGGCGGGATACCAATAGTGGTTGCCGGTGCCTTCAAAGAAGATGCTGGCGTCGAAGCCATTCCAGGAGAAGCCTGTCTGGAAGCCGTAGTGGAGTCTGGGAAGGCTGTTTCCGAGATAGATGAGGTCACCGTGTTCGGCTTTGGTATTCTTTGCGATGCCGATCACGCCGTCCGGCTCGTCGGAGATGACGTTTCCGTTCTCGTCATAAGTGTATTTGCCTCCCAGGTCGGCGTACTTGAGGTCGCCGGCCTTCCATCCTCCGTTGAGGTTGGCATTGCAGTAGGATTGGTCTACCTTGCTGGTGTAAGTCTGGGCTTCGGCGTCGGACTGGAACAGGCCTTCGACATGGAAGCCCCAGATTTCACCGATTTCCATGCCCTCATACCAGTTGGAGAGCAAATAGGTGTCGTTCTTGAATTTGGTGATGGTCGAAGAGTATTTGCTCAGCGAACCCTTTGCGAAATATTCGAAATCCTTTCCCGCCACCTTGAAGGAATCCCTCCAGTTGAGCGAGAGTTCGAATCCCTTGGTGCGAAGGTCGGCGGCATTCATCTGGGGAACACCGGCTCCGTACACGGAAGGAAGATCCATACCGTCGGTGAGCATGCCGTCGGTGTCGCGGATGTAGGCCTCGGCAGTGAATTCGAGTTTGTTGCCCAGCATTGCGAGATCGAGACCAATGTTCGTCTGCTTGGAAGTCTCCCAGGTCTTGTCGGATGCTACAGGATCGTCAAGATTTGTGTAGCGGGCCATCGTCGTGTCGCCGAAGTTGTAGGCCGCGAAGGTCTTGAAGTTGACAAGACGGATGTAGGAGTAATTTTCTACGTTCTGGTTGCCCAGGGTTCCGTAGGATGCACGCAATTTGAGGTTGTTTACAACACTCTTTAAAGGAGCGAAGAAAGGCTCTTCGCTGATACGCCAGCCGGCGGATACGGAGGGGAAGAAACCGAACTGGTGTCCGCGGGCGAAACGGGAAGATCCGTCATAACGGGCGGAAGCCTCGAACAGGTAGCGGCCCTTGAAGTCGTAGTTGATACGGCCGAAGAAACCTGCGGTCCTCCATGCGGACTGGTTGCCTCCTACTTCGGGAGTACGGGTTTCGGTCGAAATGAGCGCGAGGTCGGAAAGCTCGGTGGTGATGAGGTCGTATCCCTTGCCGTAGACTCTCTTGTAGTGATAGTCGTCGTAGTTGAAACCACCCATTGCCGTGAAGTGGTGTGCGTCGGCCCAGGTGTTCTCGTAGGTTGCATAGACGTTCCAGGTCTGGCGTACATACTCGCGGACTTCCTCCGTCATGTAGTTGTCGAAAGCTCCGCCGTTGTTGTATTCCACTATCTCGCCGGGGTACTGCGAATATGTAATGAGGTTCCTGCGGTGGGTGTCGTGGTTGTTGTAGGTGCGGTAGCTGTAGTTGGCTTTCAGCGTGAGCTGCTTGAAAGGAGTTACGGTGAGCTCGGTGGTGTTTGCGAGGTCGTTTCTCTTTTCAAGGTTGAGATTGTCGCTGGCATAGGCCCAGTGACGTCCGTTGGCAACACGGTATCCGAGCGCGTCCACGAAGTAGACCCATGTCCCGTCGGGGTTCTTGAGGGGGAAGCATGCGGGAGCGTGACGGTCGCCGTATGCGAAGGAATCCTGGATGTCGTGAAGGCCGGGGAAGTCGTAGACGCCGGAGAAGAAGTTGGTGTTGTTGCTGATGCGCGCATACTTGTTGATACGTGCGTCGATCTTCGCCCTGAGGTTGTATTTCTCATAAACGTCGGGGCGGACTTTCACCATACCTTCCTGGCGGTCGTACTGGCCGGAGAGATAGTATTTGACGGCCTTGTTTCCGCCGCTGACGCTGACGCTGTGGTTCTGGGTGGGGTGCACGTCATTGTAGAGTTCGTGCCACCAGTCGGTGTTTGCGTAGTATTTGTATTTCCCATCCTTGATCACCACCCACGGGCGCTCGGGGTTCTCGGTCTTGTCGTTCACGCGGGCAAGGAGTTCGCGCATGTCTTCTGCGGAGTAGTTCACGTAGTTGGAACCCTTGCTTTCGTACCAGAACTTGTTGAGTGTGTAGACTGACCAGTAACCTCTGGTTTCCCAGTCGGTGGAAGTGGTAGGCATTTCAACGCCCCAGCGGCCGTTATAGCGCACGGTTGCCTTGTCTTTGTCGGCCGAACCGTTCTTGGTGGTCACCAGGATTACGCCGTAGGCTGCGCGGGCTCCGTAGACGGCCGCGGAGGATGCGTCCTTGATCACGGAAATGGATTCCACGTCCTGAGGGTTGATGCGGTTGATGCTGCCTTCGATTCCGTCGATCAGCACGAGGGGATCACCGCCGTTGATGGAAGTGAAGCCGCGCACATTGAGCGATCCGGTAGAACCGGGATTGCCGCTGGACGTGCTGATGTTGAGACCGGGCACTGAGCCCTGAAGCATGGTGGTAAGGTTATGCGCACTGCGGTTCTCGATTGTCTTGCTGTCGATTGCCGTAATTGCACCGGTGAGGTTGACTTTCTTCTGGACACCGTAACCCACGACGACTGTCTCCTCGAGGGTCAGGTTGTCTTCTGCCAAAGTCACATTTACCAAGCTCCGGTTCGCAGGCACGTCTACTGTCTGTGTCTGATAGCCGAGGCTGGAGAACTCAACGACCACATCTGTTGCAGGCACACGGAGCGAATATGTGCCGTCTGCTGCGGTGATGGTGCCGTTGGTGGTGCCCTGAAGAACGATACCTGCGCCGGGAACCGGCTGTCCTGCGGTGTCGAGTACCGTTCCTTGCACCGTACGGTTCTGCGCATTCAGGGCAAGGCCCGAGAGAATGAGCAGCGCCGAAGCGGCAAAAGTTTTGAGTAATCTCATAATTAAAGTGTTAATAGGTTGATATGATTATTTGTTTTTGTATTCATTGATATTGAACGCTTTGGGGCGAGTCATGGTCTCGGTGTAGACCTTGCCGTTGCGGTCGGTGACCTTGACCGTGACGGTAGAAGTGGGACTGGAAGCGGTAGCCTTGAAGAAGTGCGACCACTTTGCCGTGGTGAAGTTGGGCGAATCGACCGACTTGCTCCTCGGTGCCGTCCAGGCCATTATATGCAGTGGATCATAGGCATAGTCCTTCGTGACGGAAAGCTCTTTTCCGTTTTCCGAGATGCTGACCGTCCAACTGTCATCGAAGTCCCACACGTTGACCAGAATGGTATTGGCCGGATACGAAGAAATGTCCGTGACGAATGTGCTGAAATTCTTGTTGCCTCCTGCAGCATCCAGAGTCACCACTTTCTTGATCTCGTTCATGTCGTAGGCGCGGAACTGATAGTCCTGATTGTGCCCGGCCGACTGGAAATAGTGCTTGAACTCCTTGCCCTTGAATTCCCATACGGCGAAACCGCCGGGGGTGCCGTCCTGAGAGACGTGAATTCCCGGGGTCTGTTTACCGGTCCACCACCAGGTGGCGCAGACGGCTCCTTCGTTATGCTCGGAGAAGTCGTTCGAGTGTTTGCGGTGGAAAACGTTGTGGGTATGTCCGCTGAGGAAGTTTACATTGTAACCCGAAAGCGTGGAAATGAAACCGGTCATGTTGACTTCGCCGGCCGAGTTCGCACCGTTCATGTAGTTGTTGTTGAAGCTAGTGGCCCCGTTCGGTCGGGAAAGCGGTGCATGCGAGGTTATGATTATGGGAGTGTCCTTGCTTACATGCGAGAGGTCTTTAAGAAGCCACGCCATCTGCTCTGCGGTAAAGTCGAGCACATACTTGCTCCTGTTGGCGTCGCCGGTGCCTATGTTGTTGTAGTCTATATTGTCCAGAACGATGAAATGAACTTTCCCGATGTTGAACGAGTAGAAGGTGGGGGCGATGTCACGTGTGTAGCGGAACGCCTTGTTGAAATCTCCTACGGAGTTCATGTCGTTGTCATGGTTGCCCATCGTGTGGAAGAAGGTGACATCCTTGAAGTTATTGTTCGCCGTTGCAAGGTACTCGGGGAAACAGTAACCGTTGGAATACCAGTAAAGGTCCCATGTCATGTCGCCGAGCGTAAGACAGTAGGGTGTGCCGGCCGCGTTCGAAATCGATGTGTTCAAAGTGTTCGCCACCTGGTTGAACTGACTGATGTCGTTGTTGCGGTTGGCGAGGTGCATGTCTCCCAGGACAAACATGGTGAAGTTGTCGTTGTCCACTTTCCTGAGTTCGAAATCCCTGCGGTCGACGGTGTTCACATTGTCGTTTACGGACTGGTGGAACTGGGGAAGTATGCCGTCGCGGGGCACTTCATAGCCGCTGGGGATTATGACGAAAACATAACTCCACTTCTTCTGGGAGCGCATTTGATAGATGCCGTTCGCATCGGTTTCGACTATGAGGTCTCCGTCCGATACCAGCACTCCCGGTATTCCCACACCGTCGCATTGCACGATTCCATAGATATTGGTGTCGGCATCCGGTTCGATCTTAAGGGGAGCTATGATCACAAGATCGAAGGCTCCTGCATAATTGTTTGCTCCATCCGCCTTCACATACAGTTTGTAATAACCGGGCACAGTACCTTCAGGAACGGAAAAAGTGAGATGGTCTCCGTCCTTGAGATCGCTTATGGTGCAGGTGATGTCTTCTCCCGCAGCATTCCGAAGCACTATCCGGTCGTCTTTGGTGATGTTCGTGGTGCCTCGCAGTTGCAGTGTAATATCCTGCCCTTCTTCAATTTCGATGGACGAAGGTACTGTGATGTTGGTGGTTACAATTTTGACGGCTTCCTTCTGCGGCTCCTTGCCACAAGCGAAGATGATGTTTGCTGCAAAAAGCAGAATCAAAAATCGTTTCAGTGTCATATTCTGTCTGTATACGAGTACATACGAGTACAAATGTAAATAAATTATCAATTTATTGTTATCCCGGTTTATGCTTTATGCTTTATTGTTATATTTGTGAGTAATGAAATCGAGATCCGGACTGTTAAAGATACTGTCTGCTTTCTTTCTGTGTTCGCTGCCGTTTCAGGGGCATTCGCAGACCGACACCTTGCAGCGCACGGTCATAACTGCTGCGCAGGGTGGAAACAAACTGTCGAAAATAAAGGAACTTCGCACGGAAGTAATATCTTCTGCCGGCCTCATGAAGATGGCCTGTTGCAATCTGGCGGAAAGCTTTGAAAACTCCGCTAGCGTTACGGTAGGGTATTCCGACGCGGTTACGGGCGCCCGTCAGATACGCTTGCTCGGGCTTTCAGGCATCTATACGCAGATGCTCGACGAAGCCCGTCCGGTGATGAGGGGCCTTTGCGCTCCCTTCGGACTGTCATATATCCCCGGGCCGTGGCTGGAAAGCATCCAGATAGCCAAAGGCTCGCCGTCTGTAATAAACGGCACGGAGTCGATCACGGGACAGATCAATATGGAACACCGAAAACCGACCGATGAGATCCCGCTCTTCATGAATGCTTCCGTGATGTCCGATACAAAGGCGGATTTTAACATAGCCTCGTCGCTGCAGTTGAGTCCTGCGCTTTCGACTGTCGTCCTGGGGCACGCGGATGCCAATTTCCGTGCTCACGACATGAACATGGACGGGTTTCGCGACGAACCTCTGGTGAGGCAGTTCGGCCTGGCAAACCGATGGCTGCTATATTACCCGGGGGTGCAGGTCCGCTGGGGAATCAGCGCGGTGGCCGACAACCGGGAGGGCGGACAGGTCTCCGGTGGCTGGACCAGCAATATAGATAACAAACAGTTGAATGCATATCTCAAAGTCGGGATTCCGTTGAGGGAGGACGGCTCGGAGAGTGTTGCAGCCGTTTTCGATTATGCCTTCGACAAGATGGATGCAACTTTCGGCGGGCATTTCTATAAAGGCGCGCAGAATTCGGCTTTCGTCAATTTGATTTACAGGAACAGGATAAATGAATCCAACGATATAACCGCCGGATTCAGCGTCAATGCCGACGGCTTCCGCGAAAACATGATCCGCAGTTTCTTCCTCGGCATCAGAGAGACGCGGAATACGATTCCAAAACAGAGGAGATCCTTCGGACACGGAGGATTCTACGGAGAGTATACCTTCCATTCGGGCGACATCTTCTCTGCTATTGCCGGATTGAGGGGAGAATTGTACGACGGCGACATTTTCAGGTTATCCCCCAGGGTGACCGTGAAGTACGCGCCCTTCAACTCGCTCGTCTTCCGGGCGAACGCCGGAAGGGGAATAAGGCAGGCTATCCCGCTGACCGACCATTTCGGCGTCTTCTCGACGGGAAAGTTATTCATGGGCGATTACATGTCCCACCCGGTCGAGGACTCATGGACTTACGGAGGAAATGCTACATGGTATTTCCGCGAAAGCAATTATTTGAGCCTGGACTTCTTCGGCACGTCTTTCTCCAGTCAACTGGTTGTTGATCATGAAGCTGCTCCCGGAACCATCGCCTTCTATCCTCTGGACGGAAAGTCGTTCAGCAACAGTTTCCAGGCAGACCTGCATCTGGAACCTTTCACCCGTTTTACCGCGGATATTACAGCCCGATACACCGACGCACGTATTACCCTGAATGGCAAAGGACTGGTTGAAGTGCCGCTTGTGAGCCGTTTCAAAGGGGTGTTGAACCTTCAGTACAAAACAAGGCTGAGCAGGTGGATTTTTGATTTCACCGCTTCGCTCAACGGTTCGGCCCGTGTGTATGATTTCATGGATGGATATGAAAACGGACGTACGCCTGCGTATCCTCTTCTGTATGCGCAAGTTACGCGTCGTTTCAAAGGCTTCGACATATACATTGGCGGAGAAAATCTTTCCGGTTTCCGCCAAAAAAATGTAATTTTGGGGGATGTGATGCCGGACGGCATGGTCAATCCCTGGACCATGAACTTTGACGCAAGTGCAGTCTGGGGACCTCTGATGGGGGCTAAGATATACGCCGGCATCCGAGTGACACTATGGAAGAAAAACTGATAACTATATGAAATCTTTGATTTTAGCTCTTTTTCTGCTGGCCTCGGCTCCGGTCGTTTCTGCTGTTGCAGAACCTTCCGCAGTGCAGGTGAACGAAAAGAAGCCTGCAAAAAAACAACTTTCAACAGTCAAGTTCAAAACCACCATGCACTGCAAGAATTGCGTTCGCAAGATTAGTGAGAACACCTCTTTCGAGAAAGGTGTTGAGGATCTGCAGGTGTCGCTGGACGACAAACTTGTGACCATAAAATACAATCCTTCCAAGACCGATGAGGCGAAGCTCGCCGATGCTATCAGGAAACTTGGATACGAGGTCGAAAAAGTGAAATAGCCATGGCCGGATATCTGCTTGGATACGATATCGGAAGCTCTTCGGTAAAAGCTTCTCTTGTAGAAGTGGAAAGCGGCCATACCGCCGCATCGGCGTTTTATCCCAAGACGGAGGCTCCTATTCTTTCGGCTCGGCCCGGGTGGGCGGAGCAGGACCCGGATTCCTGGTGGGAATGCCTCAAGATGGCGACAGTGGAGGTTCTCGGACAGGTGAGCAGTGCTTCTGTTGCTGCCATTGGCATTTCCTACCAGATGCATGGTCTGGTGTGCGTGGGAAGGGACCTCAAGCCCTTGCGCCCCGCCATTATCTGGTGCGATTCCCGCGCGGTGCCCTATGGTGAAAGGGCCTTCAAGACGCTAGGGGAGGGCTGGTGCCTCGCTCATCTGCTCAATTCTCCCGGCAACTTCACCGCCGCTAAACTCGCCTGGGTAAAGGAGAACGAGCCGGGAGTTTTCGAAAAGATATACAAGATAATGCTCCCCGGCGACTATATCGCCATGCGTCTTACGGGAGAGTTGTGTACTACAGTGGGCGGTCTTTCCGAGGGGATGATGTGGGATTTTGCGCAGAACCGTCCCGCAAAGGAACTGCTTGACTGGTTCGGATTCCCCGAAGACATCCTGCCCGGGATCCGGCCGACCTTCTCGGAGCAGGGCCGCCTGAGTGCCGCGGCTGCTTCCGAACTCGGGCTCAAGTCCGGCACGCCCGTCACCTACAGGGCAGGGGACCAGCCGAACAACGCGCTTAGCCTGAATGTGCTGAATCCCGGTGAGATAGCTGCCACCGCGGGCACTTCCGGGGTGGTTTACGGCGTGCTTGGCGAGGTGAGCTACGACCCTGCGTCCCGCGTAAATACATTCGCCCACGTCAATCATGCTGCGTCGGATCCACGCCTGGGAGTGCTGCTCTGCATCAACGGCACGGGCATTCTCAATTCCTGGATACGGCGCAACATCGCCTTCGACGGCATGAGCTACCCCGGCATGAACGCCCTCGCCAAGGAATCTCCGGTCGGCAGCCGCGGAATCAGCATCCTTCCCTTTGGAAACGGTGCTGAACGCATGCTCGGAAACGCTGCCCCGGGTTGCAGTTTCCATGGCATCGACTTCAACCGTCACGGCCGCGGAGACCTCATCCGCGCAGCGCAGGAGGGTATAGTCTTCTCCTTCCAGTACGGGATGGAAATCATGCAGCAGATGGGAATGAAGATCGACCGCATCCACGCAGGAAATGCCAATATGTTCCTGTCGGAGATATTCCGTGAAACGCTTGCAGGCGTGAGCGGCGCGACCATAGAACTTTACGATACCGACGGCTCCGTCGGTGCAGCCCGAGGGGCAGGTCTCGGCGCAGGTATCTACGCCACCCCTGCCGAAGCCTTCGGGAACCTGCAGCGGCTCGCCGTAATCGAACCCGCCACCGACCGCAGGCCCTACCTGGATGCCTATGCCCTCTGGCGCGACCGCCTGCAGGTCACTACTGATAATCAATGAGTTAAATGAAACTGTCTGGTGCAAATGTACCAGACGATATTGTGTAAATAATTGATATACAATAGAACAATGAAAGAGTACTTCCCTACTATCGGCAAGATTCCTTTTGAAGGAACTGCCAGCAAGAACCCCCTTGCATTCCATTATTATGATGCTGAGCGCATCGTGCTCGGCAAACCCATGAAAGAGTGGCTGCGCTTCGCGATGGCGTGGTGGCACACCCTCGGCCAGGCTTCCGGCGACCAGTTCGGCGGACAGACCCGCAGCTATGAGTGGGACAAGGGCGAATGTCCCTACTGCCGTGCCCGTAACAAGGTGGACGCAGGATTCGAGATTATGCAAAAACTCGGAATCGGATACTTCTGCTTCCACGATGTAGACCTGGTGGAAGATACCGACGACATCGCGGAATATGAGGCCCGCCTGAAGGATGTTACGGATTACATTCTCGAGAAGATGCAGCAGACCGGCATCAAGAACCTCTGGGGCACGGCCAACGTCTTCGGACACAAGCGCTACATGAACGGAGCCGCCACCAATCCCGACTTCGACGTTGTCGCCCGTGCAGCCGTGCAGATCAAGAACGCCCTCGACGCCACCATCAAGCTCGGTGGCGAGAACTATGTGTTCTGGGGAGGCCGCGAAGGCTATTCGTCCCTTCTCAACACCCAGATGCAGAGGGAGAAAGACCATCTTGCAAACATGCTGAAGGCCGCCCGCGACTATGCCCGCGGCAAGGGATTCAAGGGAACCTTCCTCATCGAACCCAAGCCCATGGAGCCCACTAAGCATCAGTACGACGTCGATACCGAAACCGTCATCGGCTTCCTCCGCGCACACGGACTGGACAAGGACTTCAAGGTGAACATCGAAGTCAATCACGCAACCCTCGCCGGCCATACCTTCGAGCACGAACTCGCAGTGGCGGTGGACAACGGCCTGCTCGGCAGCATCGACGCGAACCGCGGGGACGCCCAGAACGGCTGGGATACCGACCAGTTCCCGAACGACGTGCTGGAAATGACCCAGGCGATGCTTCAGATCATCCGAAACGGCGGCCTCGCTCCCGGCGGATCCAATTTCGATGCGAAACTCCGCCGCAATTCCACGGATCCCCAGGATATCTTCATCGCCCACATAAGTGCGATGGACGTCATGGCCCACGGCCTTCTGAATGCCGCCGAGATTGTTGAGAAATCTCCTATTCCCGCAATGGTGAAGGAGCGCTACGCATCGTTCGACAGCGGCCTCGGAAAGAAGTTCGAGGAAGGCAAGGTTTCCCTCGAGGAGCTTTACGATTATGCAAAGACCAAGGGTGAACCCGCGCAGACTTCCGGTCAGCAGGAACTCTACGAGACCCTCGTGAATCTTTACAGTATATAGAGATGGCTGCTTACAGACAAACGGGCAGCCGGGCCTACCTTACCGGCATAGTGCTGGTGGCGGTTATCGGAGGGCTCCTCTTCGGTTACGACACCGCAGTCATCTCCGGTGCGGAGCGCGGCCTGCAGGCCTTCTTCGGCGGAGCCGCCGATTTCAGTTACACCGACGGCCTGCATGGCTTTACCACTTCCAGCGCCCTCATAGGCTGCATCATCGGTGCGCTGATCTCGGGGTTCATGGCTTCGCGTCTCGGACGCAAGAGGTCACTTTTCGCAGCCGGCATAATGTTCTTCCTTTCGGCGCTCGGCTCATATTATCCCGAATTCCTCTTCTTCCAGAAGGGGGTTGCGACCAAGGGCCTGCTGGTGGCGTTCAATCTCTACCGTGTGCTCGGCGGCATAGGTGTGGGCCTCGCGTCCGCCCTCTGCCCAATGTACATTGCGGAGGTGTCGCCGGCAAACAAGAGGGGAACCCTTGTGAGCTGGAACCAGTTCGCAATCATCTTCGGCCAGTTGGTGGTATACTTCGTGAACTTCCTCATCATCCGTTCGCACGCCAATGACCCTGCGGTGGTGGAATGGACCAACAGCATCGGCTGGAGGGTGATGTTCGTGAGCGAGGCGGTGCCTGCCGCACTCTTTACGATTCTGATTCTGCTTGTGCCCGAGACACCCCGCTATCTTGCCCTTAACGGCCAGGACGACAAGGCTCTCACAGTGCTCAGCAACATCAACGGCGAAGCCAAGGCCCGCGAGATACTTTCCGAGATCAAGGCGACCGCAGTCGAAAAGACGGAGAAACTCTTCAGCTATGGCTGGATGGTGATTTTCATCGGCTGCATGCTAAGCGTATTCCAGCAGATCATCGGCATCAACGCCGTGCTTTACTTCGCTCCCAGAATCTTCGAATCCATGGGCATGGGCAATCCCATGTTCCAGACGGTGCTGATGGGAGTAATCAACATTACATTCACTCTGGTAGCCGTTTTTACTGTGGAGAAGCTTGGACGTAAGCCTCTTCTTATAACCGGCTCCCTCGGAATGGCGGTCGGAGCAATCGGGGTGGCGCTTTCGAATGTGGTCACCCTGCCTGCCATCATTCCCGTGATCAGCATCATGGTCTACAGCGCCTGCTTCATGTTCAGTTGGGGGCCCATCTGCTGGGTATATATCTCGGAGCTCTTCCCGAACACCATCCGAAGCCAGGCCACGGCCATTGCCGTAGCCTTCCAGTGGATATTCAACTTCATAGTTTCCAGCACCTTCGTGCCTCTCTACAATTACAGCCACTTCCTTGCTTATGCTATCTACGGAGGCATCTGCATCATTGCGGCGGTCTTCGTCTGGAGGCTCGTTCCGGAGACAAAGGGAAAGACCCTGGAAGATATGACCGCCCTCTGGAGGGGCCGCAAATGAAACGCGCCCTGACTCTTCTGCTGCTTGCCGCCTGCGCCTGTGGCCGAGTGGCCGACGAGGCTGTTTTCACTCCTTTCGTCTATACGGACGGGGGGAGTGAAACTGTTCCTGAAGGCTGCTATTCCAACCCCATCCTGAAGGGATTCTACCCCGATCCTTCCATCTGCCGCAAAGGAAACGACTACTATATGGTGACTTCCACCTTCCAGTATTTCCCCGTGATTCCAGTGTTTCACAGCACTGACCTGGTGCACTGGGAGCAGTGCGGATCCGTGCTGGACAGCGATGCGCAGATATCTTTCACCCGCAAGAAGATGAACCTTGGGAACTTCGCCCCCGGCATCTCCTACAATCCCTCCGACGGCATGTTCTACGTGGCGTGCACCCAGGTGGGCGGCGGCCTCGGCAACTGGTACTGCACCAGCGAGGATCCCGCATCCGGCAAGTGGGAAGGGCCTTTCGTGATAAAGGGCGTCCGCGGAATAGATCCGGAATTCTTCTTCGACGAGGACGGGCGTACCTGGTACCTCACCTGCACTTCTCCGGAGGATGCCGGTTCGTCGAGAAGATATCCCGGCGAGTTTGCCATAGTGATTTGGGAGTTCGACTGCGCCCGGCAGGAAATCTGCAGCAGTCCCCGGATCATAGCCCGCGGCGGAGCCCGTCCGGAAGAACGGCCCGAGAATCTCGAAGGGCCGCATCTTTTCAAGGTGGACGGTAAATACTTCCTGATATGCGCCGAAGGGGGGACGGAGCGATTCCACAGGGAGGTGGCGTTCAGTTCTTCGAGCCTGGAGGAGCCGTTTGAACCCTGCGCAATCAATCCTATCCTGACCCAGAAAGACCTGCCTGCAGAGCGGGCGGAGATAGTGACCTGCACGGGGCATGCCGATATGGTTCAGACTCCCGGCGGGAAATGGTATTCGGTGTTTCTCGGATGCGAACCGTACGAAGGAGAAGAATATTTCAATACCGGGCGGGAAACATTCCTGCTCCCTGTGGACTGGAGTTCCGGCCAGCCGGTGATTCTGGAGGAAGGCCTTGCCGTTCCGTTGAAAATGAAGATGGATGAAGAGATGAAGGCTGCGTGCGAGGCGAATACCATAGCTGGCTTCGATGCCGCAAACCCGGGCCCGCTCTGGGGCTCTGAAGGGCTCGCTCCTTTTGCCATGACCATACGCGGGAGCCTTGAGGGAAGAAGCGGTTTCGACCGTCGCGGCAGACTGCATCTCGCCTGCTCGGGCATATCGTTGGATTCCCTCGACAGACCTTCGGCGGCGCTGCAACGCATTGCATCAAAGACTTTTATGGCGGAAACGGTGATGGACTTCACCCCTGCTGAAGGGCAGGAGGCCGGCCTTCTCTGCTGGTACGACGACGACCACTACGCCAAGTTGGTCAAGCGTCTGGACAGATCCGGCCGTGCCGTTATCGCCTTGATGCATCGCAGCACTCCTCCAAATGACAAGTTCGAGGGGTACAGGACCGAGCGTTCGGAATCGATGCTGCTTCAAGTCTCAAGTGTGGCTCTTGAAGGGAAGGCTGCAACGCTGCCGCTGGCCCTTCGCATCGAGGCGCACACTCCGGAGGAGTATGTCTTCAGCTATGCTTTTGTCGATAGAGGAAAAACGGGTGAATACATTCCTGTCGGCAGCCCCGTCGATGCCCGGACCCTCAGCACCCGCCACTGTGCGGGTCACCAGGGAACCATGGTGGGGGTATACGCTTATTGATCAATGATTTCCATGCACATCCGCCCGTTGTGATAGGGGCATTTCCAGAAGCCGGCGCGGTCGTCGCGGGTATTGGGAACGCCCTTTTCATCGGCGCTCCAGTACCATTCTCCGTCGGGGGCGATCAGATGCGCCTTGATGTATTCCCAGCAATGGATCGCTCTCTCTATCCAGATGCTGTCCTGCGCTTTTGCCGGCAGCATCCGCGCCTGATTCAGGCATCCGACAACCGTCTCCGCCTGCACCCACCAGTGACGGTCGGTGTCGTAGAGAAAGCCGGCCGGAGTTTTTGCCTGTGAGCATTCGTAGATCATCGAGCCGTCCGGCTGCAGGCCTTCGATGGCGGCAATCGCCATGCGGGAGCAGCACCTGCGGACCTCTGCGAGCAGCGCCTCGTCGCCGAGAAGTTCCGCAGTCTCGCAGAGCAGCCACGAACATTCGATGTCGTGCCCGTACGATACGGTATCCGACTGGGAGTTCCAGTCCTCGTCGAAAAACAGGCCCAGATGCCCGTCGGGGCGGGTGATTCTGTCCAGGAAAATCCGGCAGAGTTCCACCAGCCGCTTTCGCAGGGTCTCATCTTTCCAAACCCTATAGAGCCCCGTATATCCTTCAAGGATATGCAGATGTGTGTTCATCGTCTTGGCATCGTTGCGATCCTTCTCCGAAAGGCGCATGTCGGCGATGGGCTGCCAGTCCCGCGTGCATGCCTCCAGATAACCGCCCTTCTCGACATCCAGACTGTGGTCTTCGATGCTGCGCCACAATTTTATCGCAAGTTCGAGCGCTTCTTCCTCGCCTGTGGCACGGAAATACTCGGCGCAGCCGTAAACTGCGAAGGCTATCGCATAAAACTGCTTTTTCGTGTCGAGAGGGGTGCCGTCGGCATTCAGGCTCCAGTAGATGCCTCCGAACTCCTTGTCCTGGAATCTGTCCCGAATCTGCGCGAAGGCGCGTCCGGCCGTCTGCCTGTATTCTTCCTTCCCGAGGATGCGGTAGGCCGAAGAAAAGGTCCACAGTATCCTAGCGTTGAGAATTGCTCCCTTGGGCGCGTTCGGCACCAGCTTGCCTTTGCCGTTCATTTGCCCGTGGAAACCTCCGGCGGGATCCTGCATTCTCCGGATCCAGAAAGGGAGAATGTCGCATTCAAGTTCTTCGCGGACTTCGGCCCGCAGGGATGTCAGTTTATCGATCATGATGCAAAAATATATAATAATGTTTTCAAGCCGAAATTTTGATAAAATAATATCACTTTTTGAAAAAATTGTATATTTGCAGTTATGCAAGTATTATCCGAAATCACCGGTCTTTCCGACAAAGATTGCTTCTACATCGTGGAGAGGCACAAGAATAAATTCGACTACCCCCTGCACAGGCATCATGAGTATGAACTCAACTTCATCAGCAATGGCGCCGGGGTGCGTCGGATCATAGGCGACCACATAGAACCCATAGGGCAGTACGAACTTGTACTCGTCACCGGCGAAGGTCTCGAGCACATGTGGGAGCAGGGGAGCTGCAAGTCGGAAGACATCCGTGAAATCACCATACAGTTTTCGCCCGACCTTTTCGATGCCGGGCTGCTGAGCAAAAATCAGTTCGAGTCCGTGCGCAAAATGTTCGAGAACGCGCGCCAGGGGCTGTCGTTCCCTCTGGAGGCCATTATGAAGGTGTATTCGAAACTCGATACAATCGCCACGGAGACAGACAGTTTCGTCCAGGTGATACGTTGCATCCAGATCCTCCATGAATTATCTCAATTCGAAGGGCGCAAACTTGCCACCAGCGCTTTCGCAAAAGCTCCGCACCGTTCGGAGAGCCACAGGGTCGAAGCGATCAAGGAGTATATCCACGCCCATTATCCCGAACCGATACAGCTTGGCGAACTCGCCGATCTCATAAGCATGAGCCCTACCTCGTGCAGCCGCTTTTTCCGCTCCCACGCCAATCGTACCATCACCGATTACATAACGGACGTGCGGCTCGGAAACGCGGTGAGGGCGCTTGTGGATACCAACGAGAGTGTGTCGGTGATCTGCTACAACTGCGGCTTCAACAACCTGTCCAATTTCAACCGGGTGTTCAAGGAGAAGAAAGGGATGACGCCCAGGGATTTCCGGCAGGTATACAAAAAGACGAAAATTATCGTATAGCAAAAAAGTTTGCGATATTTGACAAAAACGTATTAGTCTAGGTGCGCGCAACTCCTTAACTTTGCAACCGTTAACGCGCGTAATATGACTAATAACCGGCTTGAACTCTCGATTCTATCGATTATCGGCTTCCTGATGCTGTTCATGGCATCCTGCAGCGGCAATTCCGCCGGACAGGAAGCCCCCGAATACTTCATAGGCACCAACATGTGGTATGCCTCCCGCCTCGCCGTGGAGGATCCCGCCCGTTTCGAGGCTGAACTGGATTCCCTCAAGGCTCACGGAATCACCAATCTGCGCATCCTCGCCACCGACGAGAACTGGGAAGGCATGGACGCCGCGCTCAAGGCATTTTCCAAGAGGGGGATGAAGGGCGTGCTTTTCTTGAACAATGCCTGGGAGTGGAGCGAGGACGGCTACCGTTCCTGGCTTGAGAAAGCGGGAGCGGGCGTGCAGCCGCATCCCGCCAGGGATGGTTACCATGTGTATATGCCTGCCATGGCAGCCTTCGCGAGCAATGCAAGGGCGGTGGAGCTCTTTCAGGAGCACGTCCGCCGTGTCGTAGAGCGCTACAAGGATTCGGACGCCATCTATTCCTGGCAGGTCTGCAACGAGCCGCGGCCTTTCCGCACCGACACTCAGGTCTTCGATGACTTCTGCAAGTATGTGCAGGGCACTGCCGCACTTATCAAATCCATCGACCCGGAGCACATGGTAAGCACCGGCAACGAAGGATATATGGGCTGCGAACAGGATTATTCCCTGGTCGAACGCCTGAACGACTGTCCGGACATCGACTATATCACAATCCACATCTGGCCCTACAACTGGGGCTGGGCCAAGGAAAACAATATAGCCGGAGGCGCCGCCGACGCTCAGAAAAAGGTTAAGGACTACATCGACCGCCACATGCAGATCGCCCGCAAACTCGGAAAGAAGGTGGTGATTGAGGAATTCGGCTATCCCCGCGACGGTTTCTCCTTCAGCCGCGACGCTTCCACCACCGGCCGTGACGCCATCTACGGATATGTTTTCTCCCGCGTCCTGGCTTCCGCCCGGAATGCCGAAGTGCTTCTCGGCTGCAACTTCTGGGCCTGGAGCGGACTTGCCAATCCGGCGCATGACTTTTGGCAGGAAGGGGATGATCTCTGCGGAGATCCCTTCCAGGAAGGCCAGGGCCTGAACGGAGTATATCTCAGCGACGCTTCCACCATTGCGATAATCGATGCCTACACCGACAGCCTGGCTACCGTCACCAGCATCGACGTGCCTGTCGAGCACGACTGGATGTTCTTGGGCGAGGGGCCCTTCAAACTTGCTGTAAATGTGGCGTCCGACAAGGCCCTGACCGAAGTCGGGTACAGCATAAAGAGGGATTTGGACCTGATGGACGCGGGCGCCTCTCCCATATTCGAAAAAACTTTGAGCGTGCGCACGAAACCGGGCAGATACACCCGCACGATGCTGCCCCTGGGCGAGCTTGAACCCGGATTCTACCAGATTACCATAAATAATACCCGCAGTTTCAATATCGGAGTCAATCCAGAGCAGATCGAAAGCCCCGTGGACGCTCCGGCAGATTTTGATGAATTCTGGAAGACCACGCTCTCAGAACTCTCTGAAGTCCCCATGGATGTGGAATGGACGCTCCTCCCCGAGCATTCATCGGCAAAACGCGAGTGCTACAGGGTTGAGATGCCGTCCTGGGGCGGTGCCACTATGGGCGGAATCATTTACATCCCCACCGGCGAGGGCCGCTATCCCGTACGGATGAATTTCATGGGCTACGGTGCCGACGTCTACTACGACGATCCCGATTGGAATGCCGACCGCATCGACTTCACCGTAAGCGTGCGCGACCAGGGTATTTTCAAAGCTAACCAGAACTGGTGGATAGACCGCGGCCTCGACAGCAAGGAGAACTTCTACTATCGCGGAGCATTCTGCGACATCGTCCGTTCGGTCGAGTTCGCTGCGTCTCTCCCCAAGGCTGACACCACCCGCATCTTCGGCTGCGGAGACAGTCAGGGAGGCGCATTCACATGGATTTCCGCTGCCCTCACAGACAAAATGCGAGCAATCGTTCCGAGCGTCCCCTTCCTCAGTGATTATCCCGATTACGCGCGTATAGTATGGTGGCCCATGCACGAGGTCTTCCAGCACGCAGATGCCGAGGGAATCGGGCGCGACGCGCTTATGGACATGCTGCGCTACTTCGACATCAAGAACTTTACGCCGCGCATCACCTGCCCGGTGTTCATGGCGTTCGGCTTGCAGGACCCCACCTGTCCGCCGCATACCAACTTCGCCGGATACAATAACGTAAAAACTGAAAAGCAGTATATGTGTGTGCCGCTCTGCGGACATGCCATGTGGGCTGAACCTGAGTTCAACAAGGCCCGGGACGACTTTTTCAGAAAATACTAAATACACAATTAATTATTAACAACTAAATCAGGTCAAATGAAAAGTAAAATGATTACTTGCCTGCTCATGCTCCTCACGAGCACCGCGATGTTCGCCCAGAAGGTGACCGTCACGGGAACCGTGAGCGATGAGATAGGCCCTGTCATTGGCGTGAGTGTCATCGAAAAGGGCACTGTCAATGGCACCACGACCGACCTGGACGGAAAGTACAGCATCAGCGTATCCAAAGACGCCGTGCTTGAATTCTCGTCCATCGGTTATGCGACCCAGGAAATCGCTGTTGCCGGTAAGTCCGTCATCAACGTTGTCCTTTCAGAAGATGCCGAATTCCTCGACGAGGTTGTCGTCGTGGGTTACGGTACCATGAAGCGTAGCGACCTCTCCGGCGCATCCGTTTCCATGAGAGAGGAAGACCTCAAGGGATCCATCATCACCTCCCTCGACCAGTCTCTCCAGGGACGTGCTGCCGGTGTGGCTGCAGTACAGACTTCCGGTGCTCCCGGTTCTTCCTCATCAATCCGCGTGCGCGGTCAGGCAACCATCAACGCCAATGCAGAACCTTTGTATGTGATTGACGGTGTCATAGTGCAGGGCGGCGGAAATTCAGGTGCCGATTTCGGTCTGGGCGATGCCCTTGGAAACGGCCGTGTTTCCACCATTTCCCCTCTCTCCACCTTGAATCCTGCAGATATCGTGAGCATGGAAATCCTCAAGGATGCTTCTGCAACCGCCATCTATGGAGCGCAGGGCGCGAACGGTGTCGTGCTCATCACCACAAAGCACGGCAAGGCCGGCGAGGCAAAGTTTACCTATGACGGCATGTTCGCAGCAAACCGCCAGACAAAGCGCCTGGACATGATGAACCTTCGTGAATATGCCCAGTTCTACAACTACCTTCTCGATCAGGGGGAAGCCTGGGACGAAAATGGATATTACGTAAATCCCGGCATCCTTGGCAAAGGTACCAACTGGCAGGACGAGATATTCCGTACCGCACTTCAGCATCAGCACCAAATCAGCGCACAGGGCGGAACGGAGAAAGTACAGTACTATGTATCCGGTTCCTATATGAATCAGGAGGGCACCATTATCGGTTCGGAATTCGAACGTTTCTCTTTCCGTACCAACCTGGATGCCCAACTCAAGAAGTGGTTCAAGCTGGGTGTCAATGCGACTTTCTCTCAGACAAAGGACGATCTCAAACTCGCCGATTCCAACGAGGGATTGCTTTACTACTCACTTACGACCATCCCAGATATCCCTGTTTACGATATCGACGGCAATTATTCTTCTACAATCCGTGAAGGTTATACAAATCCCAATCCGGTTGCAATGGCCCTTATGAACGAGATAACTCTCGAAAGGCAGAAACTGACCGGAAACGTTTATGCCGACCTGACTCCCGTAAAACATTTCGTGTGGCGTACGGAAATCGGTTTTGACGTGAGTTCAAGCGATGCCATCCGTTATTCTCCCATGGTGGATCTTGGTGGATGGACGCGCGACACCAATTCCATGAGCCAGCAAAAGAATAACAACATCTTCTGGCAGATCAAGAATTATCTCACATACTCCAATCAGTTCGGGAAACAGAGTATTACTGCAATGGTCGGACAGGAAGCATGGGAGTCCAGTTGGAATTATCTCGGAGGCAGCGGCAGCGGTCTCTCTTCCGACGAGGTGCATAATGTCGCTCTTGCCCCGCAGACCAGTTACAGTATCAGTTCCGGCTTCGGAAGTGCGGCTATGGCCTCGTTCTTCACCCGCTGGAACTATAGCTATGACGACCGTTACCTCGCTACTTACACCTATCGCTATGACGGATCCTCCAACTTCGGCCCCAATAACCGTTGGGCTGGATTCCACTCATTTGCAGCAAGCTGGAAGTTTACCAACGAGCAGTTCATGAAAAACCAGGATGTCCTCGAAACCGGCAAGATCCGAGTCGGCTGGGGACAGACCGGAAACTCCAATATCGGAGGATATGCCTGGGGATCCGCTATTAGCAGAATGCCCTCGGCTCTTGGTCCCGGTTATCGTCCGGCCAACATTCCTAATACCTCGGTCCGCTGGGAAAAGCAGGAGCAGGTGAATGTAGGTATCGACCTCGGATTCTTCCACAATCGCCTGAACCTTACTGTCGATGCGTACAGGAAGATATCCAAGGATATGCTCATGAGGATGCAGTTGCCTTCCTATATGGGAACCCAGGGCAACAGTTCATCCGCACTGGCGGCTCCTCAGGGGAATTACGGTTCCATAGAGAACAAGGGACTTGAGTTTACTGTAGATGCCCATATCATCGACAACAGCAAGTTCGGCTGGAACAGCAATTTCCAGGTTTCGTTCAACCGCAACAAACTCCTCAGCCTCGATGGTACGGAGAATGCGAATCTCATCGGTTACGGGCAGTGGAGCGATGTGGTATGCGTCTCGACAATCGGAGAATCCCTGTATAATTTCTATGGATATAAGGTCGACGGCGTCTACACTTCGTTGGACGACCTGCAGAATTCGCCCCTGCCTGCCAAATCGATGGTCAAGAATGCTGACGGCACCTGGAGCCACAATGATGCTTCTTTCTATAATAAAAACAGCACCACCTGGGTAGGCGACATAAAGTTCAAGGATATCAACGGTGACGGCGTCATTGACGAAAACGACCGTACGAATATCGGTTCTCCTCTGCCGTTGTTTACATTCGGATGGACCAACACCTTCCGCTATGGCAACTTCGACCTCAGTGTATTCTTCAACGGGAGTTACGGCAACAAGGTCCTGAACTACAATGCCATTACGCTTACCCATATGGCAAGTACCTGGACCAACCAGCTTGCCGACAAGATTGCAGACCGCGCTGTCCTCGTACCTGCCGATGGCGTCTATTCAGACGGTTGGTTCTATGACGTGAACAATGTCGTTGTTTCCAACCCCAAGACCAAGACCCCGCGTGCGACATCCTCCGATCCTAACGATAACGACCGCATCAGCGACCGTTATGTCGAAGACGCTTCTTATATCCGTCTGAAGAACCTTACTCTGGGTTACACCCTGCCCAAGAATGTACTGGGCAAGGCTCATATGGAGAATGTGCGTGTCTATGTCAACATACAGAACCTTTGGACACTCACCAAGTATTCAGGCTATGATCCTGAAGTCGGTGCCAGCACCCAGGATTCGACAGGCCTGACATATGGCCTTGACAACGGACGTTATCCTTCTCCTACCATGTACTCCTGCGGAGTAAACATCACTTTTTAAAACTGAAGGAATATGAAAAGCAATATAGTAACAAAAGTATTGTCGGTTGCATTTCTTGCAGCCATTTTGAGTTCCTGTTCTGAATTCCTGAACCGCCCCGCCGAAGACAACTACAATGTCGACAACTTCTACAAGAATGACCAGCAGTGCGAACAGGGTGTGAATTATCTCTACAACTCTCCCTGGTACGATTTCCAGCGCGGCTTCTTCAAGGTAGGTGAAGTGATGTCCGGAAATATGTTCATGGGAAGAGGCGAAGATGTTACTGAGTTCACGGAACTCTCGCCTAACGGAACCACGACATCGGTGATGAACATGGCATATTCCCTTTGGGCTGTCAACGGTCACGCCAATACCGTCATCGACAATATTCTGAATTCTGAAGGCCCCAGTCAGGCGGCCAAGAATAAGTATATCGGTGAAGCCCTCACATGGAAGGCTTTCGCTTACTTCTTCATGGTACGTACTTTCGGCGAAGTCCCTATTGTGCACAACAATACCGAACTTATCAATTCCGGTGATTACAACAACATTCACAAGGTGACCAAGGCCAATGTTTACGAGTATATCGTGATGACATTGGAGAAGGCACTTGAATTGCTCCCCAAGCAGACGAGCGGATTCGGCGACAACATCCGTATCGATTATTATGCCGCAGAGGCTCTGCTTGCAAAGGTTTACCTCACCCAGGCCGGTCTTGAAGGCAATATTACAGGCGAATTTGCCAAGGCCTGCCTTGCAAAAGCCGTCACTTATGCCAAAGACGTAGTCGAGCATTCCGGGCGCAGCCTCGATCCCAATTACAGCCAGATTTTCCGTCTCAAAGACTATAACACCACAGGTGAGTGTCTCATCTCCTGGATGTGGAGTGCAGGACGCGATCCGTGGACACAGCAGAACACTCTCCAGAGCGACCTCGCCATGGTAGGTTTCAGTGATCAGGGCGACTGTTGGGGCGGCTGGGGCGGCCCTTCGGTCGACCTTCAGGACGCATTCGGCGTGGCTCCTTATGACGATCCCGTAGTCAGGAAAAACGAGAAGGATGTCCGTCGCAAGGCCACTATGATGATGGCGGGCGACGTGTACGATTATTTCTGGACCGACAAGGGAGGATTCGACTGGTTCAGGTTCATCTATGATACCGATTATGGCAAGGGCGGCCCGGGAGGTTCGATGCAGTGCCAGACCGGTGCCAATAATGTCAAGCATCTTTATGGCGACAACTACGATCATAATCAGGCTACAGGCACAGATCCCAAGGTCATGGCATATCAGCTTCCCACTCACATACTCAGACTTGCCGATATCTATCTGGTTTATGCGGAGGCGAGTCTTCTCACCGGAGATGCCAAGACCGCACTCGAGTATGTCAACTATGTTCGTCAGAGGGCAGGAGTTGACGATCTTCCGTCAGTCACGTTCGACGATATCTGGAAGGAGCGCAGACTTGAACTTGCAGGTGAGTGCGACCGCTGGTACGATTTTGTACGCCGTTCTTACTACGATTTTGCAGCTGTCAAGGCTGAACTGGAAGGCCAGAGAAGATCGACTTACAATGGACTGGATGCGGCTTACAAACTCTACGTCCTCGACGAGGATACAGGAAAATATGTCGGCCCCGGAACCTGGGCTGCCAATTATATCGATGCTTCAGCATCCGGCAGTGCGGTCAAGGGCGATGTATGGTACGACAACACCTACGACAACATTGTAGTGACGCAGGCAAGTTTCACTATTCCGTTCCCTACGGAAGATGTCGTATTCAACAAGAATATGGCGACGGACGGGGAAATCGAAGAAATCGATGTCCGCGCCACCTACAGTTTTAATTTTTAATCGGATTTCAGGATGAAAAACACATTTATAAAACTCACCGGAATTTTTGCGGCAGGAATCCTCGCAGCAGGCCTGTCTTCCTGCGAAAGGGCCGATTATCCTGACCGGTTCCGCCTGACCGAGGACAAGCCTTCGGTCGCTTTCGTCCGCTATACCTCTCAGGATGTTCTCATCGAACAGGCATATATGGACGAGGTCCTCTGCATTGTCGGAGACAATCTTACCAGCGTCAGGGAAATCTGGTTCAGCGACCAGAAGGCCTTGCTGAATACCAGTTATATTACAAAGAATACCATGCTGGTGAATGTTCCGGCCAGTCTTCCTGTCGTGAACACAGATCAGATGTATCTTATTTACGGTTCTCAGAAGGATACACTTGCATACCCTTTCAGGGTACTGCCTCCCGCTCCTGTCGTAAATTCGATGTCGAACGAGTGGGCGAAGTCCGGCGAGACGGTTACCATCAAGGGCAATTACTTTGTTGAAGACAGTTCGAATCCTATCGTGGTTTCGTTCTCCGGAGTGGAGGTTCCCCATGACGATATTACTGTCTCCATGACTGAACTGACTTTTGCAGTCCCCGCAGGCGCTCCCGCCGGAAGGGTGACGGTAACCACATATTCCGGGACCGGTCGCAGCAAATTCCAGTATCTCGACGACCGCAATATCCTCTTCGACTGGGACGGATCCCGCGGTGGATTTGCTGAAGGGTATGGCTGGCGCAGCGGCGCAGGTCTTGTCCATACACCGGGCGCAGACGGTTTCCCCGCACTTGACGGCAATTACATAGTCTTCACGAGCGACCTTCAGGGAGAAGCAGGTGCCGACTGGGCCGAGGATCCTCTTTCCTTCAATTACTGGCCCGATGAGGGAAGCACTTCGGCTCATCCGGAGCTCTCGTCACTCCCCACTTTTGCCTCTTACATCGACAAATACGGAGTCGGCGGCCTGACTCTCAAGTTCGAGTACCTCATCCCTGCAAGCAATCCCTGGGGCAGTTGCGCAATGCAACTTATGTTTTCAGGAAACAAGCAGGTGACAAGCGCGAACGGCAATAACAACTACTTCAGCGATGCTACATTCCCCCGTGGACTCTGGAGGCCATGGACATCTGCCGAACCCTATGATACCGGAGGCAAATGGATGACTGCATCGTTCCCTCTCACCACCTTCATTTATACTTGCGAAGGAAAGGATTCGGGGAGCGTAATCGACAAGAGTCAACTCACCGGACTTTCCTTCTTCGTATGGCACGGCGGCGTAAACGGTACTGCATGTACTCCTGTCATTGCAATCGACAATATCCGTGTAGTCCCTGCCCAATAACTTCTAATAGAACGGTAATATGAAAAAGAATATTTTCAAGATATCAGCAATCCTTGCAGCAGCGGCAATGTTGTTTGCAGGATGCCAGCAGGAAGAATTGAGCACCGACCAGTTCGCTCTTGGCGACAATGATATCGCCTTGAGTGCCTTCGGCCCCAACCCTGTCTACCGAGGCGGTACTTTGACAATAGTCGGTGCCAATCTCGACAAAGTGGCTGAAGTGAATATTCCCGGCATCGATCCCATTACTGATATAACGGTTGAGACCGGCGGCACGCCCAGCAAAATTACTGTCACCATCCCTGTGGAAGGCCCGGAAGTAGGCTTGATCACACTGAAGAGCAAGAGCGGTAAAACCGTTTCTTCTGCAGTGGAACTCACCTACACAGAACCTATTGTGTTCACTTCCTTCTCTCCGGCTTCGGCAATGCCGGGAGATGAGATCACCATTACGGGAGACTACCTCAACCTTATTCAGGAAGTGGTTTTCGGAGGTGATGCCATCTCTAACGACATTGTCAGTCAGAGCCGTCATGAACTCAAGATCGTGGTTCCCGAGCATGCCATTTCAGGAAAGATAAGTCTTGGTGATGCCGACCAAATTGAGAATCCTGATGCTTTCGCCAATCTTTATCCTTCGGAGAACAGTCTTGCGATAGGCAATCCTACGATTACGGGTATTTCAGCCTCCAACTACAAGGCAGGGGCCACTCTTACAGTCAAGGGAACGTATCTCTGCATGATCAAGTCGGTGGAGTTCCAGAATGCGAGCGTGACTGATTTCAGCGTCAGTGAAGACTGGAAAACGCTTACTCTCGCCATCCCTGGCGAAGCGCAGGACGGCGATGTAAAAGGAGTTTCTTATGCAGCGGTTGATGTCGCTGCGGGAACTGTCACTTTGGTTAAACCCGGCAGCCTCACTACATCACCTTCACCCGTGAAAGCGGGCTCCGAACTGACCATCAGCGGCAGCGATCTCGACCTCGTTACCGGGCTTTCATTCGCGGGCGCCGGAGCGGTTGAATTCAGTTTGAGCGGCGGGGCCATCAAGGCGACCGTCCCTGCAAAGGCCACTGAAGGCAATGCCACGCTTTCCATAGCCAACGGCGGCACTTTCGACGTGGCTTATACGCTTGTACATCCTACAGTCACCGGAATCGATCCCCTCACTATTACAGCGGGGGATGTGATCAAGGTGAGCGGTACCGATCTTGACTTGATTACGGGCGTTACTCTCGGCGGCAAAGAAGAGGCTTTCGAACTTAAGGACGGCTCTATCGAGATTACTACCGCGGCCACTTCCGTTGCCGGCAAGATAGTCCTGAAACTCGCCAATGGCGAGACCGTGGAACCCGGTGAGGATATCACCGTAAACTACGATTCTTTCATCGTAGTGAATGAAATGCCTGCAGCTGAGCATATTGGAGCAACCGTTACGTTGAAGGGTACCAACTTCATGATGATAGACCGTATCTACATCGGCGATGCCAAGGTTACCCAGTATCTCAAGCGCACCGACGACGAGATATCGTTCGTGATGCCTTACAATAAAGTCGGTTCATACAGTATCACGTTTGAATTGATGAGCGGTGACAAGGAAATCTGCCCCACTCCCATCGAGGTCCTGCTGGAAATCAACCGCATCGTTGCATGGGAAGGCAAGACCCAGATTACCTGGGGTGACGGCGGCCGTGTACTCGTTCCCGCGTCCAAGTTCCTCGGAGTTACTCCGGGAACCGTGATGCGCCTCTATTATACTCAGGTCGACCAGCAGTGGGATCAGGCTCAGGTCAATTATGGTGACTGGAGTGTAATCAACTTCAACGGTGCAGGAGGAACCAATTTCAATGGAACACTGGTTCCTACTGATGT
>Ga0310695_10002223_pt1 | contig 41729 bp, 45 predicted proteins | sample RumenRJG_04DNA_FD_203882 | JGI IMG/M metagenome (GOLD analysis project Ga0310695, IMG submission 203882) | Bovine rumen microbial communities from Lethbridge, Alberta, Canada - RJG_04 (v2) (version 2) | ecosystem: Host-associated > Mammals > Digestive system > Stomach > Rumen | place: Canada... | reverse complement strand
CCATATATTCATTGCAATGAGCATCGGGCGAACGATTCAAAGAATCATTCGCTGCCAAACTAGTCGTTTGGCAGCGAAATCAATCGAACTTTCGATTGATTTCGCCATCCGATAATCATTATCGCGCCGGAAATCCGGAGAGGATCCCTTGATACCGTATTTATATTCTTATTATACCATACTCCCCGCCCATACTGCAACCAAAAGTGCATTTCCGTTTCAGAGTGAGAAAAGAATCTTGTCCAGCACCGGAAACTGTGGTACAATACCGACTTGGAACAGAAAGAAACAGCGGGGGAAATGCGTATGAACCGAATCGGCTTTGACAACGACAAATACGTTAAGCTGCAGTCCCAGAACATCCGGGACCGGATCTCCAAGTTCGGCGGAAAGCTGTATCTGGAATTCGGCGGAAAGCTCTTTGACGATTACCACGCCTCCCGGGTCCTGCCCGGCTTCCAGCCGGACAGCAAGGTAAAGATGCTGCTGGAGATGAAGGACGAGGCGGAGATCGTCATCGCCATCTCGGCGGACGATATCGAACGCAGCAAGCGCCGGGGCGATCTGGACATCACCTACGACGACGATACCCTGCGTCTGATCGACGCCTTTCGGAGCATCGGCCTGTACGTGGGCAGCGTGGTCATCACCCACTACAAGGGCCAGGCCATCGCCGACAAGTTCATCGCCCGGCTGGACGCCCTGGGCGTACGCTCCTACAAGCACTACATCATCCCCGATTATCCGTCCAACATCTCCCTTATCGTCTCCGACGAGGGCTTCGGCCGCAACGAATATATCGAGACCTCCCGCGGCCTGGTGGTGGTCACGGCGCCCGGCCCCGGCAGCGGCAAGATGGCCACCTGCCTGAGCCAGCTGTACCACGAGCACAAGCGGGGCGTCAATGCGGGCTACGCCAAGTTCGAGACCTTCCCCATTTGGAACCTGCCTCTGAAGCACCCGGTCAACCTGGCCTATGAGGCGGCCACGGCGGATCTGGACGATGTGAATATGATCGACCCCTTCCACCTGGAAGCCTACGGCGAGACCACCGTCAACTACAACCGGGACGTGGAGATCTTCCCCGTGCTGGAGGCCATGTTCAAAACCATCTACGGGGAAAGCCCTTATAAGAGCCCCACGGATATGGGCGTCAACATGGCGGGCTACTGCATCGTGGACGACGAGGCCTGCCGGGACGCCTCCAAGCAGGAGATCATCCGCCGCTACTACACCGCCGCCTGCTCGGTGCGTCAGGGCCTTTCCGCCCCGGCAGAGCAGCGCAAGATCGAACTGATCATGAACTCCATGGGAGCAAGCGCAGCGGACCGTCCCGTGGTGGGCGCCGCCCTGAAGCGGGCCGAGGAGACCGGCGGCCCCGCCGTGGCTATCGAGCTTGCCGACGGGACCATCATCACCGGCAAGACCTCTTCCCTGCTGGGCGCCTCCTCCGCCTGCCTGCTCAACGCCCTCAAGCATCTGGCCGGCATCGACAAGAAGCTGCTGCTGATCGCGCCGGGCATCATCCAGCCCATCCAGCACCTGAAGGTGGAGCATCTGGGCAACCACAATCCCCGGCTGCATACCGACGAGCTGCTGATCGCCCTGTCCATCTGCGCGGTGACCAACCCCATGGCGGGCTACGCCATCGACCAGCTGGATAAGCTGCGGGGCTGTGAGGCCCACTCCTCCGTGATCCTCTCCCACGTGGACGCGGATCTGTTCAAGAAACTGGGCGTGAACATCTCCTTTGAGCCCAAGTACCAGGCCAAGAAGCTGTTCCATAAATAATATAGGGTAAAAACCAGGGCCCGCCGCAAAACAAAAATCGCCCTGTCATTCCGAGGAAAAAAGGCCGCTGCTGCGGCCTTTTTTGCGTGGGAATCCGTCTCTTATCCAGAAAAAACGGATTGCCGCGGGCCGCAAGCGGCCCTCGCAATGACAGATTCGGATGTTTTGCAGCGGACCTTTTGTTTCAGCGCGAGTCGGCTTTCCGGTCCGTCAGGAAGCGGCGGCGGTATTTCAGCTCCGCGTATTCGCTGATCCGCCCCATGTACAGCAGATCGGCCGCGCCGCCGACAAGGCCCAGCACCGGGATCCCCTGCAGGAACTTCATGGTCAGCAGCTCCCGGCTCAGCGCCCGGGCCGCCTCCTCCGTCAGCTCTGTCAGGCGCTTTGCCTCCGGCCAGCCCCCGGTGGAAATGAAGGTGTTGAGCTCCGCGTCCGCCCGGTACAGTTCTTCTCCCCATTGGAGAGAAGCCGCGATCACACGAAGCAGAAAGGCCCGCTCCTTGTCCCCCTCATAGTCATAACCGTAGCGCATGGCGATCTCGTAGACGTTCCGCAGCAGCAGGGCGCTGAACACCGCCACATCCGCAAGGCCGATGCCCAGCACGCCCAGACCGATGCCCGCCGCACCGGAGACCGCCGTGTGCAGCGCCGCCGTGCCGCCCGCCCGGCGGGAAAAGGTGCGCAGATCCTTTTCCTCGCCCCGCTGCTGCAGGGCGTAGCTGTCCAGCAGATACTGCTCGGCCAGATCCGGCAGCTTATAGGTCTTTTCGATCACCGCCGTCCCCTTATCAAAAATCAGCGCGAAGGCCTTGGCAAAGGCGGCGTTCAGCGTGGCCTCCAGCTTGTCCGGCACCTTGTCGGACAGCCAGTTGTCCAGCTTTTTCTCCCGCCGCCTGGCGCGCCGCTGCAGCAGCTGCCGTTCCTGACGTTGGAGTCTCGCCCATTCTTTTTCATACGCTTGCTTCTGCATCTTGTTTCCTCATTTCTTCAGCTGGCCCGGGCTCACGCCAAAGCTGGCCTTGAAGGCCCGGTGAAAGGCGGAATAGTCCGCAAAGCCGCTCTCCGCCGCCGCCTGGTTGGCGGGGACGCCCTCCCGAATGAGACGGGCAGCCGTCAGCAGGCGCTTCTGGCGGATGTAGGCGTGGACCGTGCTGCCGGTCTGGGCCTTGAACAGGCGCATGAAATGGTAGCGGCTCAGATAGGCCTGCTCCGCCAGACTGTCCACCGTCAGTTCCCGGCTGAGATTTTCATTGATGTAACTGAGGGTGCGGCGGATCTTGGGGTCGTACTGCCGCTCCCCCTCCGTACCGGCGGCCCCCATACGGCCGATCTGAATGAGCATCTGCATCACCAGGGTGTCCCGCATGGCCTGGGCGCCGTAGTCCCCCTCGGAAGCGGTCCGCTCGTAGGCGGCGATGATGTCCGCCAGGGTCCGCCGCTGCTGCGCGTCCGGCACGAGCAGGTACTGGCCGGTCCGGTCCGCCGTCTCGAAGCAGTCCATCAGCCGGGCCTCCGGCAGGCAGCGGTCAAAGTACTGCCGGTCCAGATAGAGGATGATCCGCTCATAGGGCACACTGCGGTCGATGTCGGCCCGGTGGATGGCGTGGTGCTTCACCAGCAGCACCGTCCAGGGCCGCAGGGTATAGAGACTGTCCTCCACCGCGTAGTCTACCTTCCCCTGGATCAGGAGCACGAACTTGTCGAACTCGTGGAAATGAAAGTCCCGCTCCTGCCCGGCGGTGTCCCGCAGGTGGAAATAATGATAGTGCTCCAGCAAATAACCCTCCCGGCTGTAATGCTTTCGCTCCTGCCGCATATGCTCACCCCTCTCTGCATATACTATACAGCACTTTTTGCAAGGTTTCAAGCATTCATCACAATTTACATGGCCTGGCATTGCAAATATAATGGGAGCGGATTAAAAAGCAGGGAGGAAATCTCTATGGCAGACAACAACATCCGGAAGGGCAGTTTCCTGCAGAACAACTGGTTCTTCTTTACCATGATCCTGGGCATCGTCCTGGGCATCATCGTCGGTTTCGCCTGGCCCGGCGCCGGCGCGCTGGAGCCTCTGGGCACACTGTTCATCAACATGATGTTCTGCGTGGTCGTTCCGATGGTCTTCTTTTCCATCTCCTCGTCCATCGCCAATATGAAGAGCGCACGCCGCGCCGGCAAGCTGATGGGCACCACGGTGCTGACCTTTATGTGCACCACCATCATCGCCTCGGTGATCATGTACGTCATCGTGCGCTTCGTTCCCATCTACATGGGCGACCCGGTCTTTGAGGCGGGCGCCTCCGAACCCATGAGCGCCGGGGAGATGATCGTCGGCTTCTTCACCAAGCCCGACTTTCCCGAGCTGTGGAGCCGCCGCTCTATCCTGCAGCTGATCATCGCCGGCATCTTCTTCGGCTTCGGCGTGCAGATGTGCGGCGGGCCCGAGACCCAGGTGGCAAAGCTGCTGAGCGAGATCACCAATGTGCTGATGAAGGTCATCAAGCTCATCAGCTACTACGCGCCCATCGGCTTCTTCGGCTTCTTCGCGGCGCTGGTGGCCGCCCACGGCGCGGACTTCGTGTCCAGCTACGCCCGGGCGATCATCCTCTACTACGTGGTGGCCTTCGCCTACATGTTCCTGTGCTTCCCGCTCTACGCCCGCTTCGGCGGCGGCAAGGGCGCGGTCCGGGTCATGTTCAGGCACCTGTTCCGCCCGGCGGCCGTGGCCTTCGGCACCTGCTCCAGTGTGGCGACCATCCCCACCAATATGGAGGTCTCCGAGGACACCGGCATTTCCAAGGACGTGACGGACATCGTGCTGCCCATGGGCGCCACCATGAACATGGACGGCTCCGGCATGAGCGCCATCATCAAGGTGGCCTTCCTCTTCGGCATGTTCGGCAAGGACTTCGCCACCACCGACGCGCTGCTGGCCATCGTGATCGCCACGATCTCCTCCGTGGCCATGAGCGGCATCCCCGGCGGCGGCGGTACCGGCGAACTGGTGCTCTGCTCCCTGTTCTTCCCGGAGCAGCTGGCCGTGGCCTTCCCCATCGCCCAGGCCATCGGCGATCTGGTAGACCCCCCCGCCACCATGGTCAACGCCGCCGGCGACTATGTGGCCTCCTATGTGGTCTCCCGCTTCAACGACGGCAAGGATTGGCTGCAGAAGAAGCTGCGCGCGGATTCCGGGACCTGAGATGCGCTACACCAAGATGCACGGCGCGGGCAACTCCTTCCTGCTGACGGAGGACCTGCGCGGCGAGCTTCGGGGCGAGGACCTGTCGGTCCTCGCCCGGCGGCTTTGCGAGGAAAAGACCGGCCCCGGCGCGGACGGCCTCATCGTCCTGGAGCGCGCCGACGACGCCGATGTGGGCATGCTGTTCTATAACGCCGACGGAAGTCTCGGAGAAATGTGCGGCAACGGGGCCCGCTGCCTGGCCCGCTACTGCGTGGAGCGCGGCCTGGCCGCCGATCCGGAGCAGATCCGCATCCGAAGCACCGCGGGTCTCGTGCTGGGCCGCCGGATCAGCGAGGAGCAGTATCAGATCCGGCTCAACGATCCCAGCGTGATCGATCATCGGGACGTGCCCCTGGCGGACAGGACCATTGCCTGTACCTATGTGGAGCTGGGCGACCCCGGCATCCCCCACGCGGTCACGGAGGTTTCGCCGGAGGACCTGGAGGATCTGGACGCTCTGCGTCCTCTGGGCCGGGTCCTGCGCAGCAGCCCGGTCTTTCCCAAGGGCGCCAACGTGACCTTCCTGTGCTTTGACGGGCCCGACAGCGTCCGGGCCGTCACCTTTGAGCGGGGCGTGGAGGATTTCACCCTGGCCTGCGGCACCGGCTGCGGGGCCTCGGCGGTGAGCCTGGCCGCGGCGGGACGGATGACGGGGAACACACTGACGATCCATATGCCCGGCGGCACCCTGTTTGTAGCCTTTCGCCGGGAGGGAGCCCGGATCTGCGATCTCCTGCTGACCGGCCCCACCTGTATGGTGGAGACCGGGGACTTTTCTCTGTAAACGGAATATAACCGGCGCCGCATCCCATCGGGTGCGGCGCTGATTTCTGCGTCATTCCGTGATCTGCGCCCGGTTGCCTACGTTTGCAACCGGCGGTTGCGCAAGTTCCAAGTGGGCTTTCTTGCCTGTAATGGGTAATTTTGCTATACTGAAGCCGCAAAACAAAAACGGCGATGTTCTTCGCAAAGCAAAATAACGTTCAGGAGGAACGCGAATTATGATATTGGCAGATAAAATGATCGAACTTCGGAAAAAGAACGGCTGGTCCCAGGAGGAGCTGGCCGAGCAGCTTGGCGTCAGTCGGCAGTCCGTTTCCAAATGGGAGAGCGCCCAGTCCGTGCCCGACATGGAGCGGATCATCCGCCTGTCGGAAGTCTTCGGCGTCAGCACCGACTATCTGCTCAAGGACAGTATTGCAATAACAGAGGACTTGCCGGCCGTCGAGCAGCCCGGTACCCTGCGGCGCAGCGTGAGCATGGAGGAGGCCAACGCCTTCCTGCAGGTGCGCGAGCGCAATGCCGGCCAGATCGCCGTAGGTGTGCTGCTGTGTATTGCCTCCCCCATTCTGGTGATCCTGCTCACCGGCGGGATGGAGGCCGGGCGCTTCCCCGTAACGGAAGTACAGGCCACAGGCCTGGGGCTTGTGGCGCTTTTTGCCATGATCGGCGGCGCGGTGGCGCTGTTCGTCATCAGCGGCCTGCGCAGCCGCGGTTTCGCGTATCTGGAAAATGAGGCCATCGACACGCTCTACGGAGTCAGCGGCATGGTGCGCGAGCGGAAAGCCCGGTTCCAGTCTACGCACGCCCTGCAGCTGACGCTGGGCATCGTGCTGTGTGTAGTCGCCGTGGTGCCGATTTTCGTGGCGATGCTCTTTTTCGGGGAAGAGGATTTCCCTGTGATCGTGGGTACCTGCTGCATGCTGGCCATCATCGCTGTGGGTGTACTGCTGATCGTCCGTTCTTCTATCCTCTGGTCCGGCTTCCAGATGCTGCTGGAGGAGGGAGACTACAGCCCGGAGGCCAAGGCGGATCGCCGCCGCTACGGCTCCCTGGGCGGCATCTACTGGGGTCTCGTGACCGCGGTCTACCTGTGCATCAGCTTCATCACCAACGCCTGGGAGCGGACCTGGATCATCTGGCCGGTGACCGCCGTGGCCTACGGTGCGGTTTTCGGGATCGTCAAAGCCCTTCACAGGAAAAACAGCTGAGCCCCCATCGGGCGGAAAACGGGAAGTCCCGGCACACAGCCGGGACTTCCCGTTTTTGATCAGCTGCATTCAGATCAGCAGCAGGAGGAACACCGCGGCGATGCCCGCCAGCACGCAGAGCACCATGGGGCATTTCCTCCAGGCCAGCAGCCCCGACACCGCCACGCCCGTCAGGCCGATCCAGGGCCGGGCGGCGTCCATGCTGAACACCCCGGGAAACACCAGCGCCGACATGGCGGTATAGGGGATCAGCTTCAAAAACTTCTCCGTCCGCGGGCCCAGCTTCACCTTGCCCAGCAGCAGCACCGGCAGCATGCGGGGGATGTAGGTCACCACCGTCATGCCCAGAAACAGGAGCAGCGCCGTCTTATTGCTCATGGGCCGCCTCCTCTCCCAGGTCCACGAAGAACACGCCCAGGAAGGCGCACAGCAGGGTGGACACGATCAACGCCCAGCTGGAGGCCATGACGCGGCACAGCAGAGTGTTGCACACCGCGGTCAGCACCGCCAGCGCGGCCAGGCGGCCGTTGCCCTTGAGCCCGGGCACCAGCAGGGCGATAAACAGAGCGTACAGCGCCACCCCCAGGCTGGCCGACAGGATCGCCGGCAGGAAATTGGTCAAAACCGCCCCCAGCAGGGATCCCACGAACCAGGCCAGATAGGTGATCAGCCCCAGGCCCAGGAAAAACCACACGGTGAGATCCTTTTTCTCCGTGCCGGTGGTAAACATGGCAAAGCTCTCATCCGTGACCCAATAGGCCCCCAGCAGGCGAGGTGCCCTGGCCGAGGGCTCCATCTTCTCGAACACGCAGGTGCTCATGATGATGTGCCGCAGATTCAGCAGGAAGGTGGCGATGATGATGGCCGCCAGCTCCGCCCCCTGGATCAGCATGCCCGCGGCCATGATCTGGCTGGCGCCGGCAAAGACCATCAGGCACATGAGCCCGATCTGAAAGGTGTCCATCCCTGCCTGCCGGGCAATGATGGCATAGGAGATCGCCACCGGCAGAAAGCCCATGACGATGGGCGTCCCCGCTTTCATGCCGCGGATAAATTGTTGCCGCTTGCTGTTCATATCGTCTCTCCCGGATAGGGTAAAGGGACTTGAACCCTAAAGTGTTGCCATGATACCGCACATGGCAAAAAAAGTCAACGGGATGCGGTAAAACTGTTTTTGTTTTCTGCCCCTGTTCGCCCGCTTTTTCACAAAATATGGTGTATGCTCCCGGTATAGAACCACTACATAAGGAGGTCATGGGATGCAAAGTCTGCGTACACGGCCGGGCCTTCGGCGGGGCAACCTCCTCTACCTGCGCCCGGAGGACATTTCCCCCAACCCGGTGCAGCCCCGGCGGCATTTTGATCAGGAGGCGCTGGCGGAGCTGAGCGAGAGCATCCGCAGCTACGGGATCCTCAACCCGCTGACGGTCCGGCAGCGGGGCGGGCGCTACGAGCTGGTGGCCGGGGAACGCCGCCTGCGGGCGGCCCGTATGGCCGGGCTGCGGGAGCTGCCCTGTATCCTGCTGGACGTCGACCTGGAGGACGCGGGGCTGATCGCCCTGGTGGAGAACCTGCAGCGGAAGGATCTGGATTTTCTGGAGGAGGCGGAGGGCCTGCGCCAGCTGATCGACCGCTTCGGGCTCAGTCAGGAGGACGCGGCCCGGCGCATCGGCAAGTCTCAGTCGGCGGTGGCCAACAAGCTGCGCCTGCTGCGGCTGCCCGGGGATATCCTGGAGGCGCTGCGGGACAACGGCCTGACCGAGCGGCACGGCCGTGCCCTGCTGCGCCTGCCGGACGCGGACAGCCGGCGTGCCGCCCTGTCGGTGATCCTGGAACGGGGCATGACCGTGGCCGCGGCGGACGCCTACATCGACGCTCTGCTCAGCGCGCCGGAGGCGGCGGCAGAGAGCGAGAAGCCCCACCGGACCTTCGTGCTCAAGGACGTGCGCGTCTTTCTCAACACTCTCAGCCGCAGCATCGACCTGATGAAGCAGGGCGGCATCGACGCGGGGATGCGCCGGGAGGAGACGGACGAGGCGCTGATCCTGACCATCTCCATCCCCAAGGCCCGGCAAACGACATAAAACGAGCCCGACCCCCGTATACTGGCAGTAAGCCAGTTTACGGGGGTCAAGTCATGATCAGTTATTTTTCGTCTCTGCGCTATAAGGAAGTCATCGACATCCACAGCGGGTTCCGCCTGGGCTATGTCTGCGACGCGGAATTCGACGAGAAGGAGGGGCGGCTGCTGTCCCTCATCACACCGGGCCGGGCCAAATTCTTCGGGCTCCTGGGCCGGGAGGACGACTACATCCTGCCCTGGCCCTGCATCGTGCGTCTGGGCAGCGACATCATCCTGGTGGATGTGAAGGAGGACTTCTGCCGCCGCAAGCGGCTTAAGCGCAAGCCCTTCTGAGCGCAAAACCGCCCCGGGAAGCTCCGGGGCGGTTTGTTTTTACTTTGCGTAATCGACGGCCTTGGTCTCGCGGAGAACGTGAACCTTGATCTGACCGGGATAGGTCAGCTCTTCCTCGATCTTCTTGGCGATGTCCCTGGCCAGCAGCACCATCTGGTCCTCGCTGACCTTCTCGGGCTCCACCATGATGCGGATCTCGCGGCCGGCCTGGATGGCATAGGAGCTGGAGATGCCGGGGAAGCTCTTGGAGACCTCCTCCAGCTTTTCCAGACGCTTGACGTAGTTTTCGATGTTCTCGCGCCGGGCGCCGGGGCGGGAGGCGGAAATGGCGTCCGCCGCCTGGACCAGGCAGGCGACCACGGTGCGGGGCTCCACGTCGCCGTGGTGGGCCTCGATGGCGTGGATGACCGCCTCGGACTCTTTGTACTTGCGGGCCAGGTCCACACCGATGGTCACGTGGCTGCCCTCCACCTCATGGTCGATGGCCTTGCCGATATCATGCAGCAGGCCCGCCCGCTTGGCGGTGGCCACATCCACTCCCAGCTCGCTGGCAAGCAGGCCCGCGATGTGGGAGACCTCGATGGAGTGATTGAGCACGTTCTGGCCGTAGCTGGTGCGGTACTTCATGCGGCCCAGGAGCTTGACCAGCTCCGGGTGCAGGCCGTGGATGTTGGTCTCAAACACGGCGCGCTCGCCTTCGGCCTTGATGGTGGCGTTGACTTCCTTCTGGGCCTTGGCCACCATTTCCTCGATGCGGGCGGGATGGATGCGCCCATCGGCGATGAGCTTCTCCAGCGCCAGCCGCGCCACTTCCCGGCGGACCGGGTCGAAGCTGGAAACGGTGATGGCCTCGGGGGTATCGTCTATGATCAGGTCGCAGCCGGTGAGGGTCTCGATGCTGCGGATATTGCGGCCCTCGCGGCCGATGATGCGGCCCTTCATCTCGTCGTTGGGGAGAGGGACGACGGAGACGGTGATCTCGCTGGTGTGGTCTGCGGCGCAGCGCTGGATGGCGGTGGTGATGATCCGGCGGGCCCGGTCATCGGCCTCCTCCTTGGCCTGCGCCTCGATCTCCTTGACCTTCATGGCCATCTCGTGGGTCACGTCGTCCTTGACGCTCTCGATGATGTAGGCCTTGGCTTCGTCCACGGAGAAGCCGGAGATCTTTTCCAGCATCTCAAGCTGGCTCTTCTTGATGAGCGCAACTTCCTGCTGCTGGGCTTCCACGGCGGCTATCTTGTTGTTGAGCGTCTCGCTCTTCTTCTCGATAGCGTCGGTCTTGCGGTCGAGGGATTCCTCCTTCTGCTGAAGGCGGCGCTCCTGCTTCTGCACCTCGGCCCGGCGCGCCTTTTCCTCCCGCTCGAACTCCGAGCGGTTTTTGTGTATTTCTTCCTTTGCCTCCAAGAGAGCTTCTCTCTTCTTGCTCTCCGCGCTCTTTATAGATTCATTAATGATACGCTTGGCTTCTTCCTCTGCGCTGGCGATCTCCCGCTCGGCCACCTTCTTGCGATAGGTGAAGCCCAGGAAAAAGCCCACAACGGCACAGACGGCTAAAATAACAATCCATAAAACAGTTGGCATCGTAAGTAAACACACCTCCATTCCTTTAGAATTTTGCGGTGGTTTATTGCCTAAGATTCTGTTTTGATCTAAAGCAAGACGATCCATCAAGCGAAATCGTCGAAGTTGAAAAGAAATATATCAGCAGGGGTCTCCCCAAGACCCCTATAATATATCCAATTCATTTTAGCCTTTCCGCGGCGTTATGTCAAGCGAATTGCCCAATAAAATTTAGCTCCTTCTTTCAGTGCGTCGTATGCGCCCCGCAGGAGAAACCGTTCTGACCCGCTTCTACCTCCAGGGTCAGGCGCTCGTTTTCCACCCGGGCGCGGATCCGGTCGCCGGCCCGTGCCCGGCCGTCCAGCAGCAGCTCCGCCGCCGCGTCCTCGAGACTGTGCTGCACCGTCCGGCGCAGGGGCCGGGCCCCGAAGCGCAGGTCCGTCCCGGTCCGGGCCAGGAAGCGCGCGGTCTCCTCCGGCACCTCCAGGGTCAGGCCCAGCGCCGCAAAGCGCGCCTGGATGGCGTGCAGCAGCATGCGGGTGATGCGCAGCATGTCCTCCCCGTCCAGGCGGCGGAAAATGATGGTCTCGTCGATGCGGTTGAGAAATTCCGGCCGGAACGTGGCGCGCAGTTCCTCCCGTACCTGCCGCTGCCGGGCCTGCTCGTCCGCGCCCTCACCGCCGGCAAAGCCCAGGGGACTTCGGTTTTCGGTGATGGTCTTGGCGCCGATGTTGGAGGTCATGACGATGACGGTGTTGCGAAAGTCCACCCGCCGCCCGGCGGCGTCGGTCAGATGCCCGTCGTCCATGATCTGCAGCAGGATGCCCCACACGTCCTCGTGGGCCTTTTCGATCTCGTCGAAGAGCACCACCGACCAGGGCTTGCGCCGCACCTTTTCGGTCAGCTGTCCCCCGTCCTCGTAACCCACATAGCCCGGGGGCGAGCCGATCAGGCGGCTGACGCTGTGCTTCTCCATATACTCTGACATGTCCAGCCGGATCAGGGCCTGCTCATCGGAGAACACCGCGGCCGCCAGGGCGCGGCACAGCTCCGTCTTGCCCACGCCGGTAGGGCCCAGGAACAGGAAGCTGCCCACCGGGCGGCCCGGATCCCGCAGGCCCACCCGGCTGCGGCGGATGGCCCTGGCCACGGCGGACATTGCCTCGTCCTGGCCCACCACCCGCTTTTTCAGTTCCGCCTCCAGATCCTGCAGGCGCTGCTTTTCATCCTCGTCCAGCGCCGTCACCGGAATGTTGGTCCACTGGGACACCACCCTGGCCACCTCCGCGGCGCCCAGGGTCCCGGTCTCCCCCTGCACATGCAGGGCGGCCGCGGCCTCGTCCAGCAGGTCGATGGCCTTGTCCGGCAGATAGCGGTCCGGAATGTAGCGCACGGACAGCTCATAGGCGGAGCGCATGGCGTCCTCGCCGATGCGCACCCGATGGTGTCTTTCCAATCCGCCCCGCAGACTCTGCAGCATTTCCATGGTCTGCGCCCGGTCCGGCTCCTCCACCTTCACCGGCTGGAAGCGCCGCTCCAGGGCCGCGTCCTTTTCGATATGACGCCGGTACTCCTCCGGCGTGGTGGCGCCGATGATCTGGATCTCACCCCGGCCCAGGGCGGGCTTGAGGATATTGGCCGCGTCGATGGCGCCCTCGGCGCTGCCCGCGCCGATGATGGTGTGCAGCTCGTCAATAAACAAGATCACGTCCCCGGCCCGCTTTACGTCCTTGAGGACAGACTTGACCCGCTCCTCAAAATCGCCCCGGTACTTGGTCCCCGCCAGCATGGCCGGGATGTCCAGGGAGACGATGCGCTTCCGGCGCAGGTCCTCCGGGGCCTCGCCCCGGGCAAAGCGCAGAGCCAGTCCTTCGGCCACGGCGGTCTTGCCCACGCCCGGCTCCCCTACCAGGACGGGATTGTTCTTGGTGCGGCGGGACAGGATCTGCACCGCCCGACCGATCTCGTCGCCCCGGCTGACCACCGGGTCGATGCCGCCTGCGGCGGCCAGCTCCGTCAGATCCCGGCTGTACTGGTCCAGCACCCGGGTCTCCGTCCGGCGCAGAACGCCCCGGGCCGTACCCGTCTGGGGCCGGCTGTCAGGGGCGGGATGCCCGAACACCGCCAGCACGTCGGTATAGAGGTCGTTCAGATCCAGGCCGGACTGCCGCAGCAGCACGGCCCCGCCGCAGTCCGGCTGGCGCAGGATGCCCAGCAGCAGATGCTCCGTACCGATATAGCCCCGGCACAGGGCAGCCGCTTCCGCGGCGGCACGCTCCACGGCGAAGCGGGCGTGGCTGCTGAGTCCCTGGGGCGGCACGCCGGGCGCGCCCTTGCCGCAGCGCTCCGCGATCCGGCGGCGCAGCGCGTCCTCCTCCAGCCCCCGCTGCCGCAGGATCCGGGCGCCCAGGCCCTCCTGCTCGACCAGGATGCCCAGCAGCAGGTGCTCCGTGCCCACATAGCTGTGACCCAGGGCCCCCGCCGAAAGCCGGGCCTTCTCGATGGCCACCTCCGCCCGCTGCGTAAATTTCTCATTGCTTTTCATGAAACTTCCTCCCTGCGAGGCCTTGTCTTTCATTCCGATGATCATTATCGCCCAGGCCCGCCGCCGATTGGGGCGAAACTGGGCCTGTCCGAAAAATTATTGCCACAAAGCTTCGCTTTTAACAAGGGCCCCTAAAAATTCATTTGCATTTTGCGATAACTGTGCTACAATGGTGCTGTCCAAAAGGCAAAATACATAAGGAGGTAACATCAATGGCTTTTGTTATTACTGACGAGTGCCTGTCCTGCGGTTCCTGCGCTGCGCAGTGCCCTGCCGAGGCGATCGAAATGGGCGAACTGCACTATGAGATCGACGCTGAAAAGTGTCTTGAATGCGGCTCCTGCGCTGCACAGTGTCCTGCTGAGGCTATCATCTCCGAGTGATGGTCTGATGGAGACCCGGGCGATCCAATCGCCCGGGTCATCTTTTTTATGGAGGCCCTTATGTCTGATTTTCGGGAGCTTTGGCCGGGCGGGCCGGTCTTCGCCCAGGCGGCGAATTTCCGACTGAGCACGGACTCGGTGCTGCTGGCCGACTTTATCCATACAGGCGGCGCGGCGCGGGGCATCGACCTGGGCTGCGGCTCCGGCATCCTGGCCCTGCTGCTGCTTTGGCGCACGGAGAAGCTGCACATGACCGGACTGGAGCTGGACGGCGAGGCCGCGGCCCTGGCGGCGGAGAACCTGGAGCGCAACGGACTTGGAGCGCGCGGCCAGGTCCTCACCGGGGACATCCGGCAGTGTCGGGAGCTGTTCCGGCCGGGCAGCTTCGACCTGGTCGCCGCCAACCCGCCCTACTATGCCCAAGGCAGCGGAGGGGTCTCGCCGGACCCGGCGCGGGCCGCCGCCCGGGGGGAAGCCTGCTGTTCACTGGAAGAACTCTGCGCCGCCGCGGCCTGGCTGCTGCCCAGCGGCGGGCGCTTCTGTCTGGTGCACAAGCCCGAGCGGCTGTCGGAGCTGTTTTGCGCCATGACGGCCCGGAGGCTGGAGCCCAAGCGCCTGCGCCTGGTCACTTACCTTGCGGAGCGCGCACCCAGTCTGGTATTGGTGGAGGGCCGCCGGGGCGGCCGCCCGGGGCTCACCGTAGAGCCGCCGCTGATCCTCGCCGACGCCGAAGGTCGGGAAAGCGCGGAATACCGGAGGATCTATCACAGATAAGACCGGCTCCGCATACAAAAAGCAAGAGATGTGACTTGTTCACATCTCTTGCTTTTTATCTCGCCAGGCGCAGGGGCAGCTCCATGCGGTGCCCCTCCAGCAGAGCCTTGTCCTGCAGGATCACTTCGGCCGGGCCGTCGGCGACGATCTGCCCGCCGTCCAGCAGGATCACCCGCTCACAGGTGTCCAGGATCATGTCCAGGTCGTGAGAGGTGATCAGCTTGGTCTGCTGCAGCTCCCGGATGGTGTTGATGACGATCCGCCGGTTGTAGGGGTCCAGAGCGGAGCTGGGCTCGTCCATCAAAATGGCCTTGGGCTCCATGGCCAGGATGGTGGCGATGGCGGCCATGCGCTTTTCGCCGCCGGAGATCCGGTGGTTGTGCCGGTGCTTCAGGTCCTGCAGACCCAACTTGTCCAACACCGCGTCCACCCGCCGGTCCGCCTCCTCCCGGGTGGCCCCGTAGTTGAGCGGCCCGAAGATCATGTCCTCGTATACCGTGGGCATGAACATCTGATTGTCGGAGTTCTGCAGCACGAAGCCCAGCTTGCCCCGGATCCGGTACAGGTTCTCCCGGGTCAGTTCCTCCCCGTCGATCAGCACCTGGCCCTGCCCGCTGCAGAGCCCCAGGATCAGCTTCATCACCGTGGACTTGCCCGCGCCGTTGGCACCGATGAGCCCCACGGACTCCCCGTCGCCGATCCGAAAACTCAGATCCCGGAGCACCGGCCGGTCTTTCTCATAGGAAAACGATACGTTTTTCAGCTCGATCATCTTGATCACCTCACAAACAGGCTGCCCAGCAGCTGGGCCACGTTCACCAGCCGCAGCAGCAGGAACAGCCCCACGCAGCAGAGGGTGTAAAGGCCGTCCCGAACGGTGCAGGGCTTGATGTCCGCGTAATGGAAATGCTCATGGTAGCCCCGCAGCTGCATGCTGCCGTACAGCTCCTCCGCCCGGTCCATGCTGCGCAGCAGCAGCTGCCCCAGGAAGGAGCCCCAGGCGGAGATGTGGATGCCCTTCTGCCCGGGCGAGCGCAGATGATAGGCCTCGGTCATTATAGCCAGCTCCTCGGTCATCACGCCCACGTAGCGGTAGGTCAGCAGCAGCAGGGTCACCAGCATGCCGGGCACATGGAGCTTGCGCAGGGCCGCGCACAGGTGGTCGATGGGCGTGGTGGCCATCAGCAGGAAGGAGGCCATCAGGCACAGTACGCCCTTGAGCATCAGCGTCAGCATGGAGATGACGCCGCCGGACACCGCCACAGTCCCGATCCGCAGCATGGCCGCCCGATCAAAAAAGGGGTTGAACAATCCCACGGCCATCACCAGGGGCAATACGATCCGCAGCTTGTAAAAGCAGGTGCGCACGGGGATGCCGCTGAGTTGAAACAGGAACACCGGCCACAGCACCATGGGCACCAGGCCGCTGAGATCGTACTTGTGGAAGGACACCGCCACGATGATATATGCAATTGTACTGAGCAGCTTCGCCATGGGACACAGCCCGTGCACCGGCGAGCGCTGCGCTGCCAGATCGTCCATCTCGGACAACTCGTACAGCGCCTTTTCCATCTTGTTCATGGTATCTTCCCAAATGCCGAGAAGGGGCATCAAAAGATGCCCCTTTTCCTATTCGCTTTTGTTGTCTTTTATCGTTTGTTTACTTGGCTGTTTTCTTTTTCCGGAAAAAGCCGCCTGCCAGACAGATCAGCAGGGCCGCCCCCGCCACCATGGCGGAGCCGACGATGCCGGATACCGTGGTGCCCGCGGCGCTGTCGCTGCCGGGGAAGGCATAATCCGGCAGGAAGGAGGTGCTCTCCTGGATGCTGCCCGCGGTGTCCGCCGCGGCGCTGGACACGCCGAAATCCTCCTCATCCAGACCCATGTTCTCCGCGTAGCCCTCCTCGGCGTTGCCGAAGAGCGCCCACTCCAGACCGTCGGGATTGCCGCTTGCCAGCAGGCTCAGCCCGCCGCCCACGATCAGGGCGACCACGGCCAGGATGGCGATGGTGGCCTTCAGGGAGCGCTTGCCCTGGCCCTCGGAGGCGTCCACTTCCCGCAGCAGCTCAGGCCGGGACTCGAACACGAACACCAGCACCGCGGAAGTGATCAGACCCTCCACCAGGCCGATGGCCAGATGGATGGGCTGCATCAGCGCCACAAACGCGCCGAAGGGCAGCTCGGTGATGCCGGAAAGGCTGGTTTCCAGAACCACGGAGAAGGCGCCCAGCTGCAGGGTCACCACGCAGCCGATGATGGAGGCGGCAATGATCCGCGCCCGCTGCGCCCCCTTGCCCTCACCAAACCAGCGGCTGCGCATGATGGGCCGCCAGATCAGATAGTAGCCGACAAAGCAGCCGTAGAAGGCCATGTTCCACACGTTGGCCCCCAAGGCCATCAGGCCGCCGTCGGCAAAGAAAAGACATTGGATCGCCAGGATCACGATCATGGACAAAAAGCCCGCCTGGGGTCCCAGCAGGGCGGACAGCAGCATGCCGCCGCACATGTGGCCGGAGGAGCCGGTGCCGGGGATGGTATAGTTGATCATCTGTCCGGCGAAGACCAGAGCGGCCGTGACCGCCATGGTGGGCAGCTTCTGGGGCTCGTCGTCCTTTTTCAGTTTATGGATCGAAACGCCCGCGGCGGTGCCGGAGGCTACATACATGGTCGCTGCCACGGCCGGGGCCAGCAGCGCGTCTGCCATATGCATACAAACACCTCATTCTTGATCGAATTGGATGCATCTGTCTGCAGAGTACCATGGTTTTTCCCGCCCCACAAGCCCCCCGGGGGGATATAAACCGCAAAAAAATGCGTCCGGTCGTCCCGGGCGCAAGAAAGCATCTTACAGTTCCTTGAGCTTCGCGATGCAGGCGGCGCACACGTTGCGCCCCTTGAAGCTGCTGATCTCCTTCACGCTGTCGCAGAACACACAGGACGCCTGGTACTTGCGAAGAATAACACTGTCCCCTTCCACATATATTTCCACCGGATCCTTTTCCGCGATATCCAGCGTGCGGCGCATCTCGATCGGCAGAACGATCCTGCCAAGCTCATCGACCTTACGGACGATACCTGTAGATTTCATACTTCCTCCTCCATAGAATACGCCGGCAGACCTCTATCTGCAGCGGCGAAATTTTTCATATCATGTTAATTATTATACCATAATCACGAAATGGGTCAATGTTTATTTTCTTAAATTTTTATGTTCTTTTTATGTCATGCGCGGCATTTTCCCGAAAGGAGGCGTGATCCGTATCCTGATCTCGTACATTCTCCTGGCTGTTTACCTTCTCTGTAGCTTATGCTCTCCCGCGCTCGGTACCGCTTCCGCCGCGGGCGCCGCGGTGCTGGAGGGGACACAGGAGGCCGTCAGCTTCTGTCTGGTCCTGACCGGAAGCGTATGCCTCTGGAGCGGCGTCATGGAACTGCTGGAGCGCTCCGGCGCGGCGGCAGGCCTGGCCCGGCTGCTGCAGCCGCTGCTGCGGCGGCTCTTTCCCCGGGCCGCGGGCGACGGGGAGATCCTCTCCGCCCTGACGGAAAACCTCAGCGCCAACCTGCTGGGCCTGGGCAACGCCGCCACCCCGGCGGGCATCCGCGCCGCCCGGGGCATGGCGCGGCAGAGCGGCGGCCGGCCCTCGGACGAGCTGTGTACCCTGGTGGTGCTGAACACCGCCTCCCTCCAGCTGCTGCCCGGTACCATCGCCTCCGTCCGGGCGGCGGCGGGGGCGTGCTCCGCCTTTGATATCCTCCCCGCGGTGTGGGTCTCTTCCCTGTGCTCCGTGGCCGCGGGTCTGCTGATCGCCGCCGTGCTCCGGCGGCTGTGGCCATGAGGAGTCTGCTGGATCTGACGGCGCCGCTGCTGATCGGCGTGGTCATGCTCGGCGCGGCGCTGCGGGGGGTGGATCTGTATGAAGCCATGCTGGCCGGCACCCGGAAGGGGCTGCGGGTCATGGCAGACATCCTCCCGGCGCTGCTGGTGCTGTTCCCCGCCATCCGGCTGCTGCGCGCCTCCGGCCTGCCGGAGCTGCTGGGCCGTCTGCTCTCCCCGCTGCTGGACACGCTGGGCGTCCCGCCGGACACGGCGCTGCTCATGCTGCTGCGCCCCATCTCCGGCAGCGCCGCCCTGGCCGCCGCCTCGGAGATCATCCGGCAATGCGGACCCGACTCGCTGACCGGGCGCACGGCGGCGGTGATGATCGGCTCCAGCGAGACCACGCTCTATGTGGCGGCGGTCTACTTTGCCGCCGCCGGGGTGCGCCGCAGCCGCTGGGCCGTCCCCGCCGCTCTGTGCGCGGACCTGGCCTGCTTCCTCTCCTCGGCCTGGATCTGCCGCATCCTCTGGGGATAACAAACGCGCCCTGCCGATAAGGCGGGGCGCGTTGCGTGTTTTCTTTGAACTCAGGCCAGATTCAGTTTTTTCTGCAGGCCAAAGGTGGTAATGAGATACAGCACCACCGCCTGGATCAGTTCCGATGCCAGTCCCCGGGCAAACAGCCCCTGGAAAAGCCGCATGCCTTGACGCGCGGTATCTATCCCCTCGATCAGGTTTTCCATCTGTGCGGACATCGTCAGGCTGGCGCCGGTCTGGAAGATGCTGAACACGATGCTCAGTCCCACGAAGAACAGGATCGACATCAGCACCTTGTCCTTGGAGAAGATGTGCCCCAGAGACATGGCCGCGTAGAAATGCAGGCAGGTGACCAGGCCGCTGAGGATGCCCGCCAGCAGCATCTCGCCGCCCATCAGCCACAGATCGCCGCCGCTCAGTCCGGCCTCATGCAGGAAGTCCCGGATCTCCGCCCAGCTGGGGAAGCCGGCGAAGAGCTCGCCCAGATCGGTCCCCGTCTGGATCAGCGCCGTCAGGATGACGACCAGGCAGATCACCAGACCGGTAACCGCAAACCACACCAGGGACACGATCAGTTTGGACCAAACCAGCTCGTGCACCGAAACCGGCAGGGTGTGCATCAGATAGCCCTCGTCCCGCAGGAGATTGCGGTAAAAGCGCAGGATCATCAGCACCAGGGTCATCACCGCCGCGGCGATCATGCCGATGCCGAAGGCGCCGATCACCAGGCCGAACAGGATGGTCAGGAAGGTGCTGTCCGTCACCTGGATAAAGCGGATGGAGAAATTGGCCAGCACCGCCAGGACCAGCACCGCGCCCAGCGCGGGCAGCATCAGACGCCCGGTTGCGCGAAATTCATGCTTCAAAAGTTTGCCTAACATCTGAACACCTCCCGGAAATATGCGTCCACGCTCATGCCCTTCTCCTCTCGGATCTCGTCCACCGAGGACTGGAGCACCACGCGCCCGCCGTTGATAAAGATCACATCGTCCAGCACCTGCTCCACATCCGCGATCAGGTGGGTGGAGATGATCACCGCGGCCTCCGGGTTGTAGTTGCGGATGATGGTATCCAGGATGTAGTCCCGGGTGGCCGGGTCCACACCGCCGATGGGCTCATCCAGCAGGTACAGGCCCGCCTTGCGGCTCATGACCATAATGAGCTGTACCTTCTCCCGGGTGCCCTTGGACATCTGCTTGACGCGCATGGCCGGATCGATGTTCAGCCGCAGCAGCATCTCCATGGCCCGGTCCCGGTCAAAGTCCTCATAGAAGTCCGCAAAGAAATCCATCAGCTGCTTGGCGCTCATCCACTCGGCCAGGGTCTCCCGGTCGGGCAGATAGGACACCAGCGCCTTGGTCTCCGGCCCTGGCTTCTCGCCGTAGATCAGCAGCTCGCCGGACGAGGGGGTCAGCAGGCCGTTGGCCAGCTTGATCAGCGTGGTCTTGCCGCTGCCGTTGGGCCCCAGCAGGCCCACCACGCGGCCCGGCTCCACCCGCAGATCCACATTGTCCAGGGCCTGCACATTGCCGAAGCGCTTGCAAAGCCCTCTGCATTCAAAGATCGGCATCTTGTTTCTCCTCCTTCTCCCCCGCAAGCAATGCGAGGATCTCCTCATGATCGCATCCCAGCTTTTCCATCGCCTCCAGGAAGCCGCGCACCTGGACTGCCGCCAGGGCCTTGCGGGTCTCCTGGATGCGGGCAATATCCTCCGTCACGAAACGGCCGGCGGTGCGGTTGGCGTAGACCAGGCCTTCCCGCTCCAGCTCCTGCAGCGCCCGCTGCATGGTGTTGGGGTTGACTCCGGCCTCCGTGGCCAGCTCCCGCACGGAGTTGAGCCGCGCGCCGGGAGGCATGGCGCCGGAGACGATGGCCTGCTGGATCCGCTCCACCAGCTGGGAATAGATGGGCAGATCGTTACGGAATTTCCAATCCATCCGGGTCCTCCTTTTTTGTGTTGTTGTACTAAGCAATTAATACAATAACACAAAAGATATATTTGTCAAGCCTTTTTGCAAAACTTTTTCAAAAAATTTTTGCCCCCTCGGGCGAGGGGGCAAAACGCATGTTTTCCGATCTTACATTTTTTCCGGGGCGCTGACGCCGATCAGGCCCAGAGACAGGGCGATGACCCGGCGCACACAGTCCGCCAGCAGCAGCCGGGCCTCCAGCAGCCCCTCCTCCGCGCCCTTGATGCGGCAGGCGGTGTAGAAGCGGTGGAAGCGGGCAGCCAGTTCCGTGACGTATTTGTTGATGCGGCTGGGGTCGTAGTCCCGGGCCGCCAGGCGGATCTCCTCCGGCAGGGCCGCCAGCTGCTTGATGAGTTCCTTTTCGGTTTCATGCTGCAGCAGGGACATGTCCGCCGTCCCCGGCACCGGGTGTCCCTCCGCCGCCAGGGCGGCGATCATGGTGCAGATGCGGGCGTGGGCGTACTGGACGTAGTAGACCGGGTTTTCGCTGTCCTGCCGGACCGCCAGCTCCAAGTCGAACTCCACCGGGCTCTCGGGCCGGGAGTTGAAGAAGTAGCGGGCCGCGTCCACCGGGATCTCGTCCAGCAGGTCGGTGAGAGAGATGGCCTTGCCGGTGCGCTTGGACATGCGCACCACTTCCCCGCCGCGGGTCAGCTTTACCAGCTGCATCAGCACGATGTCCAGCCGGTGCTCCCCGTCCAGACCCAGGGCGTCCATGGCGGCCTTCAGCCGGGCCACGTGGCCATGGTGGTCCGCGCCCCAGATGTTGATGGCCTTGTCAAAGCCCCGCTCGGCCAGCTTGTTGCGGTGGTAGGCGATATCCGCGGCAAAGTAAGTGTAGAAGCCGTTGGCCCGGCGCAGCACGTCGTCCTTCAGCGCCAGCTTTTCGATATCCGCCTCGCTCTTGCCCGCGGCGCGCAGCTTGTCCCCCAGCAGCCGGGAGGTGGCCAGCCACAGGGCGCCGTCCTTTTCGTAGGTATAGCCCCGCTCCGTCAGCGCGGCCACGGACTCGGCCACATAGCCGCTCTCATGGAGGCTGGACTCAAAGAACCACTGGTCATACTCGATGCCGTAACGGCGCAGGTCGGACTGCATCTTGGGGATGTTCCGGTCCAGGCCGAAGCGGGCCATGACTGCGTGGCGCTCCGTCACGTCCTTATCCAGAAACTCGTCGCCGTACTTCTCCCGGAACAGGGCGGCCAGCTCCTTGATATCGTCGCCGTGGTAGCCGTCCTCGGGGAATTCCACCCGGTCCTCGCCCAGGATCAGCTGCTGATAGCGGGCGTCGATGGAGGAGGCGAACTTCTCGATCTGGTTGCCGGCGTCGTTCACATAGAACTCCCGCCAGACCTCATACCCGGCCCGGTCCAGGACGCTGGCCAGGGAGTCGCCCAGCACGCCGCCGCGGGCGTTGCCCATGTGCATGGGGCCGGTGGGATTGGCGGACACAAACTCCACCATCACCTTCTGTCCCCTGCCCTCGTCGCTGCGGCCGTAATCCGCGCCCTCGGCGTTGATAGCGGCGATCACGTCGCCGTACCACTTGTCCGACAGGCGGAAGTTGATGAAGCCCGGCCCGGCCACTTCCACGGACCGGAACCAGGAGCCCTCCAGCTCCGCGTTCTCCGCCAGGGCCTCGGCGATCTTCCGGGGCGCCATGCGCAGGGCCCGGGCGCCGGTCATGGCGTGGTTTGCGGCAAAGTCGCCGTTGGCGGTGTCTTTGGGGATCTCCACCGTGCCGCTGAGCACGGCCCCGGCGGGCAGCTGACCCTTCTCCGCCGCCCTCTCATAGGCGCTCTGCAGGATCTCACTTACGCGCTCCTTGGCGCTCTGGATCAAATTAGCCATTGGTACTTCCTCGATTCTCCGTCTCTTTCACGGTGATCTGAAACTTGTTGCGCGCCACCACGGCGTGCTCCACATTCAGCACATAGTCGATCTCCACCTTGCCGCCGTTCTCGTCCATGCTGTGGAAGATCTTACGGGTGTCGATGCCCATGGTGGCGTTGCCGTAGGGGGTCTCGTACAGGAAGGAATTCTTTTGCCCCTCCTTGAAGATCATGCGGCTGGTAATGAGTCCGTCCCGATCCACCACTATCTGATCCGGCATGACGATCATGCTGGTGCGGGTCCCCTCCAGGCCGGTAACCTCGCTCTCCTCATAGCTGAGACAGCCGATCCCGTCCTCATAATAATAGTAGCCGTCGGTGGTGAACTCCAGATGATCCTCATCTTCCTGCTGGTAGCCGTGTATGCTGTTGATGGAAATCCAAACATCCTTTAGCATCTCATACCTCCATGACCGGGACTTCCTCGACGCCGTCAATCTCCCGCCCCAGAAACAGCGCGGCCTTGCGGGCAAAATCCTCCCCGCTGCCGCTGGTATAGTAACGCTCCCGGCCCTGGCCGCCGGTAAGGCCGTTATGGCGCAGATAGTCCCGCAGGGCCGCCGCGCCGCAGTCCGCCGCGCCGTAGAGGGCGACCTCCGCGCCAAGATAGGCCCGGATAGCCGAAGCGATGATCCCGTAGTGGGTGCAGCCCAGCAGCACCGCCGCCGCGCCCCGCTCCTTCAGGGGGGCCAGGCAGTTTTCCACCGCCCAGCGCAGCAGGGGGTCCTCCGCCTCCGTGTGCCCGCTCTCGATGAGCGGCACGAAGTTGGGACAGGGCAGCGCCAGGATCTCCCGCCCGGGGCAGGCTGCCCGCAGGGCCTTTTCAAAAGCGCCGCTGCGGATGCTGGCCTCTGTGGCGATCACGCCCAGGGGCGCCTCGCCCGGCACGCAGGCCATGGCCTCTACCCCCGGCGTCAGCACGCCGAAGGCGGGGACGGCATAGCTTTGCAGCAGGTCCGGGGCATTGCTGGAAATGGTCCCGCAGGCCACCAGGACGGCCTTCACCCCGAAACCCGACACAAAGTCCAGGTCCTGCACCGCCATGCGGCGGATCTGCTCCCTGCTGCGGCCGCCGTAGGGCACGCGCCCCGCGTCGGCAAAATATATGATATCCTCCTCTGGCAGCAGCTGCCGCAGGGCGCGAAGCGCCGTCAGCCCGCCCAGGCCGGAGTCGAAAATTCCGATAGGTCTGTTATCCATATAGGTCTCCTGACGAAGTGTGACAATTTAATATACCGCAAAGCCGCCCGCAATACAAGAAAAAATTGTTTGTCGCCGGGACTTGTTCTTTGATAAAATAGGTATATAATATCTTTTACCGCATTTCCCAAGGAGGGATCGCATGAACATCGAATTGACGGAAAAAGAATTTCGCAGGCTGCTGGACCTGGTTTATATCGGCAACTGGATCCTCAACTCCGCCCGGGGCGAGGACCGCTTCGAGGACTACGACCTGCTGCAGGAGAAGCTGTTCGCTCTCTGTCCCGGCCACGGCATGCGTTCCCTGGTACAGCGCTGGCAGGGGCACATCTTCCCCTCCCAGGCCTATGAGGAGGGCGGCATCCACGAGGCCATCGCCGACTATGAGGACGCGGTGTTCTTCAACATCCTGGCCGAGGAGCTGGCCCGGCGGGATCTGGGGCTGGAGGACTCGGACCCGGAGGACTTCACGGAGCTGAGCGAGCGGATGGAGGAATACCTGGCGGAATTCGACCGCAACGGCCTTGGCGCCATTCATATTGATATATAGGAGCGTATCGACGAAAATATGCATGATGAACTGACAAGAGAAGACATCCGCAAGATGCAGCAGGAACTGGACTACCGGCGGCTGGAGCTGATGCCGGAGCTGATCGAAGAGGTCAAGCGCACCCGCGCCTTCGGCGATCTGAGCGAAAATTTTGAATATAAGGCCGCCAAGCAGGCCCAGAACAAAAACCGCAGCCGCATCCGCTACCTGGAGGGCATGATCAAAACGGCGAAGATCATCGACGACCGCTCGGCGGACGACCAGGTGGGTCTGTTCGACAAGGTGGAGATCTACATGCCCGAGGACGACGAGACCGAGACCATCCAGGTGGTGACCACCGTGCGCTGCGACCCCCGCAAGGGGCTGATCAGCAAGGAGTCCCCCTTCGGCAAACAAGTGCTGGGCAAACGCGTGGGCGACCGCTTCACCGTCCAGGTCAGCGACACCTACAGCTACCCGGCGGAGATCCGCTCCATCACCAAGACCGAGGACGACGGCTCCGCGCCGCTGATGGGATATTGAGATCAAATGGGAAAGCGCCCCGCCGGGGCGCTTTTTCCTGTTGCTTTTCGGTAAAAATTTCTTGACAATCCGGGAAAAACAGATATAATGATATGGCCTGTCCAGAGGACGGGCGATCCTTGCTCCCGCGGGCGGCGCCGCCGCCCAAATCCCGAGCGGGGGCCAAATGACCAGAAGGAGGTGCAACCATGGCAAAAGCAAGCGAAAAGTACGAGGTAATGTACATCATCAACCCCAACTTCTCCGAAGAGGAGACCGCGGCGGTCGTTGAGAAGTTCAAGGCACTTGTTGAGGCTAATGGTACGCTGGACGAATTGGAGGAGATGGGTAAGCGCAAGCTCGCTTACGAAATCAACTACATTTCCGAGGGCTACTATGTGCTGATGAAGTTCACCAGCGGACCGGAATTCCCGGCTGAGCTGGACCGTATTCTCGGTATCACCGATGGCATCCTGCGTCGCCTGATCACCCTGCGTGCAGAGTAAGGAGGGCGCACATGCTCAATCACATCGTTATCATGGGTCGTCTGACCCGTGACCCGGAGCTGCGCACCACGCAGTCCGGCGTCAATGTGGCGTCCTTCTCCGTCGCTGTCGAGCGTGATTTCGGCGGCCGCGACGGCGGCGAGCGGCAGACCGATTTTATCGACTGCGTCGCCTGGCGCCAGACTGGCGAGTTCGTGTCCCGTTACTTCCGGAAGGGCAGCATGATCGTGGTGTCCGGCCGTCTGCAGTCCCGCAAATGGCAGGACCGCGAGGGCAACAACCGCACCAACTGGGAGATCAGCGCGGACAACGTGTACTTCGGTGAGGGCCGCCGTGACGGCGGCGAGAACCGCAATGACAGTTACAGCCCCGGCAGCTACGGCGGCTACGACAGCGGCCGCAGCAGCGCCCCCGCAGCCCCCGCCCCCTCCGCTTTCGCGGAACTGGGCGACGACGACGGTGAACTGCCGTTCTAACATTTAGAATAGGAGGATACAGCTTTGGCTTTCGATAAGAACAACCCCAAGAACCGCAAGCGCAGAAAAGTATGCCAGTTCTGTGTGGACAAGGCCACTTATATCGACTATAAGGATGCCGTGAAGCTCCGCCGCTACCTGTCCGAGCGCGGCAAGATCCTGCCCCGCCGTACCACCGGCACCTGCGCCATGCATCAGCGTGAGCTGACCGAGGCGATCAAGAGATCCCGCCAGGTCGCCCTGCTGCCCTACGTGCTTGACTAAAATGCCGAAAGATCCCGTACCGACCGGTACGGGATCTTTTTTTGTCGTCCTTCCGGCGGGCCTCCGGCCGGTTTTCCCGTTTGCAGCCGGAAAACGCACCGCTTCGACAGGAATCCGCATTGACAAATAGTGTCAAAAAGATTACAATATTCTCACTTGCAATTTACCCGAGCCCGAGGAGATCCGCCCCATGAACATGGAATTTGTCCGCAAACTCACTATCCCCGCAGAAGTCAAGGAGATGTACCCCATCACCGCCGCCATGGCCCACTGCTTTGAGCAGCGGGATATCCAGCTGAAGAAGATCCTCTCCGGCCGGGACGACCGGCTGCTGCTGCTCATCGGCCCCTGTTCCGCCGACCGGCTGGACGCGGTGCTGGATTATATGGAAAGGCTGCGCAAGGTGCAGGACAAGGTGGCGGACAAGATCTTCATCGTGCCCCGCTGCTACACCAACAAGCCGCGCACCACCGGCAAGGGCTATAAGGGCATGCTCCACCAGCCGGACCCGGAACACAAGCCGGACATGTTCAAGGGCCTCATCGCCATCCGGGAAATGCACATGCGCATAGTGGCGGAGACCGGCTTCACCTGTGCCGACGAGATGCTGTACACGGAGAACTACAAGTACCTGGACGACATCCTGGCCTACGTGGCCGTGGGCGCCCGCTCGGTGGAGAACCAGCAGCACCGGCTCACCTCCAGCGGCATCGAGGTGCCCGTGGGGATGAAGAACCCCACCTCCGGGGACTTCTCCGTGATGATGAACGCCATCACCGCCGCCCAGGGCCGCCACACCTTCATCTATCGCGGCTGGGAGGCCCATTCCATGGGAAACCCCTACGCCCACGCGATCCTGCGGGGCTATGTGAACAAACACGGAACCTCCCACCCCAACTATCACTATGAGGACATTCTGCTGGTCAGCAAGCTCTACGCCCAACAGCCGGAGCTGCAAAACCCGGCCATCATTATCGACACCAACCACTCCAACTCCGGCAAGAACCCGCTGGAGCAGATCCGCATCTCCAAGGAGATCCTGCTCAACCGGCAGCTGAACTCGGACGTGGGGCGCATTGTCAAGGGCCTGATGATCGAGAGCTATATTGAAGACGGCAATCAGCCCGTGGGCGGCGGCTGCTACGGCAAGTCCATCACCGACGCCTGCCTGGGCTGGGAAAAGAGTGAGCGCCTGATCTACGATCTGGCGGACATGCTGTAATACAGGAGGACATCAACATGATCAAGATTGTCGCAAGATCCATTGTGCGCCCGGAGTGCATCCAGCAGTACCAGGCCCTGGCCGGGGAGCTGGTGGAAAAGTCCCAGGCCGAGGCGGGCAACGTCTCCTATACCCTCAACCAGAGCACCAAGGACCCTCGGGTCCACTGCTTCCTGGAGATCTGGAAGGACCAGGCAGCCATCGACTTCCACAACGCCACCGAGCATTTTACCCGCATCGTGCCCCAGCTCCGTCCCATGCGGGAGAGCTCCGATCCTGTTGAATTGTTTACGGAAGTGAGTTGGTAAGGCCATGCGAAACCGTCTGATCGTATGTCTGCTGGCGGCGCTGCTGCTTCTGGCGGGCTGTACCAAGCCGGAGCTGCCGCCCCTGCCCACCATCACCCCCAAGCCCACCGGGACCCCCGCGCCTGCGGTGCGGGAGGAAGTGACGGCTGCCGAGGCGACGGACGCGCCGGAGACGGAGCCTACGCCCGAGCCCACGCCGGAACCGACGCCCGAGCCCACGCCCCGGCCCCTGCAGCCGCTGCAGATCAACGAATATTTCATCGGAGCGGACTTTTTCGAGCCAGCGGAGGAGCAGGGCGAGCTGACCAGCGTAGCCTATGAGACCCTGGACTATTCGTCCGGGGAAGAGGTCACCAAACAGCTGAGCGTCTATCTGCCCTATGGCTACGACGAGAGCAGGCAGTATGACGTGGTGTTCCTGCTGCACACCTCCGGCGGAAACGAGAACACCTGGCTGCAGTACACACACGCCTACCAGTTCCAGGACACGCTGGAATACGTCAGCGCCAAGAACATGATCGACAACATGATCCAGCGGGGCTACTGTGAACCGCTGATCGTGATCGCGCCCTGCGGGTACATCAACGAGGCGGCCCCCTACATCCACAATTCCGCCCGGGATTACGAGCAGTTCGATTATGAATTCTCCCAGGATATCATGCCCTTTGTGGCGGAGCACTACGCTACCTACGCCCAGAACGGCAGCCACGAAGCCCTGGTGGCCGCCCGTGACCACTTCGGCATCCTGGGGGCCAGCTTCGGCGCGTACATGAACTACATCAGCATTTTTGCCACCCATATGGATCTGGCCGCCAACTATGCCTTTGTGGGCGGCGGCGCCCTGGACTACGGCTATCTCTATGAGCGCTGGGCCAGCCGGGATTTTCTCAACTATGACATCCACTGCCTGTACATCATCGAGGGCGAGGTGGACGACCGCTTCGGTCCCGAGAGCTCCTACCTGACGCTGCGGGGCTACGCCACGGACTTCTTCAGCGACGACAACCTGCACTTTTCCATCATCTACGGCGCCGGACATGAGCCCCGCTCCTGGGTCAACGGGCTGTTCAACAGCCTGCAGATCTTCTTCCGGGACGCACCCTACCCCATCCCCTACGAAGCATAAGGGAGGCGGCGGCATGGAAATGAATTATTGTATGCACTGCGGCGGCAGGCTGGAGATCCGGCAGCACCGGACGGAGGGTCCCATCCCCTACTGCGGGCGGTGCGGCGCATGGCGCTACCCGGTGTTCAACACCGCCGTGAGTATGATCGTCATGGACGAGAGCCGCAGCCGGGTGATCCTGATCCGCCAGTACGGCAAGCCCCACTACGTGCTGGTGGCCGGCTATGTGAACAAGGGCGAGGACGCGGAGGACGCCGCGGTCCGGGAGGTCCGGGAGGAGATGGGCCTGACGGTGAGCAGCGCCCGCTTCAACCGCAGCCGTTACTACGAACCCACCAACACCCTGATGCTGAACTTCACCGTCACCGTTTCCGAGCCGGACCCCCATCCCAATTGGGAGGTGGACGGCTGGCGCTGGTTTTCCATCGACGAAGCCAAAGAGAACATCAAGCCCGGCAGCCTGGCCGCAGCCTTTCTCAAGGGCTATTTTGACGGGAACTATGAATTCCCCGTATATGGAGGCGAGAATACGCTATGAGTTATGATCTGGAACGTTTTGTCCGCGCGCAGATCGGCAGCTATGAGACCGCCCTGTGGGAGATCCGCCGGGGCCGCAAGTGCAGCCACTGGATGTGGTACATCTTCCCGCAGATCGCGGGTCTGGGCATGAGCTCCACCGCCCAGTACTATGCCATCCAGGATCTGCAGGAGGCGGAGGAGTATCTGGCCCACCCCATCCTGGGGCCGCGGCTGCTGGAGATCTCCGGAGAGCTGCTGAAGCTCAGCACCAACGACGCCTACGCCGTCTTCGGCTGGCCGGACGATCTGAAGCTGCGCTCGTCCATGACCCTGTTTTCCTGCGCGGCCGTGGACCAGCCGGTGTTCCAGCAGGTGCTGGACAAGTACTACGGCGGTGAGCCGGATGAGAAGACCCTGGCCCTGCTGGGTCTTTGATCGAACAAACAGGAAGCCCCTGAGTTTTGGCTCAGGGGCTTCCTGTTTGTGTATAACCGCTCAGACTGCGCCGGGCTTGCCCAGCATGCGGAACATATTTTTCTTGTAGGCCTCCACGCCGGGCTGGTCAAAGGGATTGACGCCGGACATGTAGCCGGAGATGGCGCAGGCCATCTCAAAGAAGCACACCAGAGCCGCAAAGCCCTCCTCGTTGCGCATGGGCACCTCGATGATCATGTTGGGCACGCCGCCCGCCACGTGGGCGTCCTTCACCGCGTCCGCCGCCACGTGGCTGACCTCGGCGATGTCCCGGCCCGCGATGTAGTTGAGACCGTCGGCGTTCTCCTCCTCCACGGGGAAGCGGTAGGTGTTGCGGCTGTGCCGGAAGCGGACCACCGTCTCCATCAGGGTGCGGGGGCCGGACTGGATGAACTGGCCCATGGAGTGCAGGTCGGCGGTATATTCCACGGAGGCAGGGAAGATGCCCTTGCCGTCCTTGCCCTCGCTCTCGCCGTAGAGCTGCTTCCACCACTCGGCCATGAAGCGGAAGCTGGGTTCATAGCAGCCCAGGATCTCGATGTCGTAGCCCTTGCCGTACAGGTGCTGGCGGGCGGCGGCATACTTCCAGGCCGGGTTCTCCGCCGAGCGCAGATCCAGCGCGGCGAACTCCCCGATGGCCGCGTCGATGACCCGGCGCACGTCGATGCCGGCTACCGCCATGGGCAGCAGCCCCACCGCGGACAGCACGCTGTAGCGGCCGCCCACATCGTCGGGCACCACGAAGGTCTCCCACTTGTGGGAATTGGCCAGGGTCTTCAGCACGCCCTTGTGGGCGTCGGTGGTGGCGAAGATGTGCTCGTCTGCCTGATCGCCGTACTTTTTCTCCAGCAGCTCCCGGAAGATGCGGAAGGACACCGCGGGCTCCAGGGTGGTGCCGGACTTGGAGATGACGTTCACGTCAAAATCCATATCCCCCAGCAGGGTCAGCGTATCGCACAGGGTGTCGGTGGAGAGCATATTGCCCACAAAGAAGATGCGGGGATCCCCCTCGCCGGGGATAGGCTTGAGCAGCTCGATGGCGCCCCGGGCGCCCAGGTAGGAGCCGCCGATGCCGATGACCACCAGGGCCTTGGACCGGGAGCGGATTTTCTCCGCCGCCTGGATGATGCGGTCCAGTTCCGTCTCCTTGACCCGCTGCGGCAGCTGCAGCCAGCCGGTAAAATCCGCGCCCAGGCCGCTGCCGTCGGCCAGCATCTCATGGGCCGCGCGAGCCAGCGCGTAATTGGGGCCGGCGCTGGTGAAGAATTCAGCCGCGCCGGAAAGGTCAACCTTAACCATAATGCCCTCCTGTTTATCTTTAGATTTCTCTCACATTATATACCATTTTCCGTAGATTTCAACCGCAAACTACATTCCCAGCAGCCGCCCGGCCAGCAGGGCCAGGATGCCGCCGTAACCCAGCCGGGGCACCGTCTGTCCCGCCAGCAGGGGCAGCTCCGCCACGGTCTCGCCGCCCAGCTGCACGCGGAGCGTCCCCAGGCGTTCCCCCTCCCGGACCGGCGCCGTCAGCGATTTGGGCAGGGATACGCCGTACTCCGGCCGGCCGCCGCTCTTGGGCACCAGGACGTAAGGCTCGCCGCCCACAGTCACCGGCACGCTCTCCGATTTCCCCAGCTCCACCGGCACCGGCGGCAGCCCGGCCTCGGTATACAGCGGGCACAGCGTGAAATTGGCGAAGGCGTAATTGAGCAAGACGGTGGCGTCTCCGTTGCGCTCGTCGATGCTGTCGCCGTGCATGATGACCGCGATGTACTCCACGCCGTTTCGCTCCGCCGTGGCGGACAGACAGTACATGGCCTGGTTGGTAAAGCCGGTCTTCAAGCCCGTGCAGCCCTCATACCAGTAGACCAGCTTGTTGGTGTTGGTCAGCTCGAAGCTGCCGTTTCGGATGCTGTCCATCCAGATGGTGCTGTAATCCTTGATGAGCTCGTGGCGGATCAGTTCCCGGGACATGAGGGCCACATCCCGGGCGCTTGTGTAGTGCTCCGCATCCTCGAAGAGTCCCGTACAGTTGGTAAAATGGGTGTTCTGCAGTCCCAGCTCCTCCGCCCGGCGGTTCATCCGTTCCACGAAAAGCTGTTCCGTGCCGCACAGATGCTCCGCCATGGCCACGGCGCAGTCATTGGCGGAGACCACGGCGATGCATTTGAGCATCTCGTGCACGCTCATCTTCTCCCCCTGCTCCAGATACACGCAGCTGCCGCCGAAGGAGGCCGCCCGGGCGCTGGCCGTCACCGTGTCCTCCAGGCTGAGCCGGCCCGCCTCGATATCCTCGACGATCAGCAGCAGGGTCATCACCTTGGTGACGCTGGCCGGGGACAGGCGCTCATCCGCGTTTTTCTCGTAGAGCACCTGGCCGGTCTGCTTCTCCATCAAAATGGCCGAGGGGGCCTGGATGGCGATGGCCTCCGCCGGCAGGGGCGAGACGGCGTAGGCCTTCTCCCCCATCAGCAGCGCAAACAGCAGCACAAACAATACGATCCGTTTCATAGGCGCCTCCCGTTTTTCTTCTATGCACAAGCATATGCGGGATACGCGCGGGGCTGAACCGGTTTACAAAATTATGCATAATTCGACAGGCAAAAAGTGAATACACAGCATAGTCGGCGATACAGGAATGGCGGAATATCAAGAGTTTTTAACAGTTTCCACAGGCTTTTCCACAGAAAAATTTTGAATAATCTGTGACGGGCCCCGCTTTTCGGGTTCACATAATCATTATCTCTTTTTGATTTGTCTCCCCGCGTGAAAAAAATAAGGTTGACGCGTTCCCGCGCGAATAGTAAAATAGTATGACTAGCAAGTAACGGGAAAGGAGCAAGGCATGAGGCGTCGTTTCCGTTGGGATAAAAAATATCTGCATTGGGGGGCCACGGCGTTCTGCGTGATCGCCGCGTCGATCCTGTTCTACATGGCCCTCAATTATCTGCCGGCGCTGGGGCGCGGTATCCACCGTCTGATCGGCATCCTCAGTCCTTTTATCTGGGGTCTGGTCATCACCTATCTGCTGACGCCGCTGATGAAGTCTCTGGAGCGGAATTTTTTCCGCCCGCTGAGCCGTCGGATCTACAAGAAAAAATGGAAATACCGGGGCAGGCGTTTCTCCCGCGGCCTGTCTGTGCTGGTGTCTGAGCTGGTGCTCTTGATCATTCTGACCGCTTTGGTGTATCTGATCATCCCTCAGCTGTACAGCAGCATCGAGACCATCGTGCAGAACAGCCCCACATACGCTGCCAATTTGAGTACCTGGGCCGAAAAGACCCTGAAGGATCTGCCCCAGGTGGCGAATTACATCGACCAGCAGCTGGATCTGGTCAACGACAACCTGTGGGCTTGGCTGAGCAACAACGTCCTGCCCCAGCTGGGCAGCTTTGTCAGCTCCGTCTCCACCGGTGTCATGGTGGCCGTGCGCGGCATTTACAACCTGATCATCGGCATCATCGTCTCCGTTTACATTCTGGCCAATCTGGAGACCTTTTCCGCCGGCGTCAAGCGCCTGCTTTACAGCATCTTCTCCGTAGAGGCGGCGGACTGGATTCGGGACGGCGTCGCCTTCGTCAACCGGACCTTTACGGGCTTTCTCAACGGCAAGCTCCTGGATTCGGCCATCATCGGTCTGATCTGCTACATCGTCTGCGCCATTTTGAACATGCCCTATGCCCTGCTGGTCAGTGTGATCATCGGCCTGACCAACATCATCCCCTTCTTCGGGCCGCTGATCGGCGCTGTGCCCAGCGCCCTCATCATCCTGATGGTCGATCCCCTCAAGTGCTTGATCTTCATCGTCTTCATCATCATCCTCCAGCAGGTAGACGGCAACTTCATCGGGCCCAAGATCCTGGGCAGCTCCATCGGCATCAACGGCTTCTGGGTCATGTTCTCCATTATCCTCGGCGCCGGACTCTTCGGCTTCTGGGGGATGCTGCTGGGCGTGCCCATCTTTGTGGTGATCTATACCGCCGTCAACAAGCTGATCGACCGGAAATTAAGAAGAAGCGATCTCCCGTGGGAGACCGCCTCCTATGTGGATCTGGATCATATCGACCCGGTCACGCGTCAGGCCGTCAGGAAATCCTCCGCGCAGAATCAGGAGTGAGCCAGGCTGTCCCTGGCCTCCTTCAGGCCCAGGCACAGCGCGTTGATATCCTCCTGCGTGGTAAAGCGGGACAGGCCGATGCGCAGCGCCCCGTCGATGGTCCTGCTGTCCAGACCGATGGCTTCCAGCACATGGCTCCGCCCGCCCTTTTTGCAGGCGGAGCTTTTTGATACGTAGATCTCCCTGGCTTCCAGGAAGTTCATCAGCACCTCGCTGCGCCAGCCGGGCAGAGATATGCTCAGGATATGGGGTGCGCCTCCCTGGACAAAACGCAGTTCCGGGATCGCAGCGCGCAGCTGATCCAGGGCGTTCTGCCGCAGGGCCGCCATGCGCGCGCTGTTTTCCGTCAGTTCCGCCCGGGCCGCCTCGCAGGCGGCGCCGAAAGCCGCGATCTGGGGCATGGCCTCGGTCCCGGCCCGGCGGCCGTTCTCCTGCCCGCCGCCCAGGATGTAGGGCTTGAGCCGGAGCCCCTCGCGGATGTACAGGGCGCCGACGCCCTTGGGCGCGTGGATCTTGTGTCCGCTGACGCTGATCATGTCCGCCCCCAGGCTCTTCGCCGTGAAGGGGATCTTCATAAAGGCCTGCACCGCATCCGTGTGCAGCAGCGCCGGGGAGCGCAGCTTCTTCATGCCCCTGGCGATGGCGGCGATGTCCGTCACGCCGCCGGTCTCGTTGTTGACCAGCATCAGCGACACCAGCACGGTGTCCGTCCGCAGCGCGTCCAGGACCGCCTGGGCGGGGATGGCGCCATTGGCGTCCGGCCGGAGGCGCGTGACCGTGAAGCCCCGGTTCTCCAGCTCGTCCAGGGACCTGCGCACCGCGTCATGCTCCACCGCGGAGCTGATCACGTGCCGGCCCTTGCGTTTCATGGCTTCCGCCCCGCCCAGGACGGCCCAGTTGTCGCTCTCCGAGCCGCAGGAGGTAAAGACCAGTTCCTGCTCTTTGCAGCCCAGGGCCGCGGCCACCTGCCTGCGGCTCTGATCCAACAGCTTTTTCGCCTCACGCCCCACCGTATGGGTGGAACTGGGGTTGCCATAAACCTCCGTCATGGCTTTCAGCGCCGCCGCGGCCGCCTCCGGGCAGACCTTCGTGGTGGCGGAATTGTCCAGATAATGTTCCATAAACTCTCCCAAAGATAAGGATATTTAGCAATGAACTATATTATAGCCACTCTTGGCTGCAAGGTCAACCAATATGAGACCCAGGCGATGGAGGCGCTGCTGCGGCAGCACGGCCACGACAGCGCCGCCCCCGGCGAGATTGCAGACGCGGTGATCGTTAATACCTGCGCCGTCACGGCGGAGAGCGGACGCAAGTCCCGCCAGACCATCCGCCGCCTGCGGGATGAGAATCCCGGCGCGGTGGTGGCCGTCTGCGGCTGCTACTCCCAGCTGAGTCCGGAGGAGGCGGAGGAGATCGGCGCCAGGGTCATCTTCGGCTCCACGGACCATGTGCGCTTTGTCGCGGAAGTGGAAAAGGCCGTGGCCGGCGGCGAAGGCTGCCGGGATATCGACCAGCCTTTCCAGCGCCGGGTCTTTGAGACGCTTCCCGCCGGGGCGGTGTCCGGCCGCACCCGAGCCATGCTGAAGATCCAGGACGGCTGCGTAAACTTCTGCACCTACTGCATCATCCCCTACACCCGGGGCCGCCTGCGCAGCCTCCCCCTGGCGGAGGCCGCGGCGGAGACCGCGCGCATCGCCGCCCAAGGCTACCGGGAGCTGGTGCTCACCGGCATCGAGGTTGCCTCCTACGGCGTGGATCTGCCGGGCAGGCCGGACCTTGCGGAGCTGATCGAGACCGTGGCCGCCCAGGCCGGGGACATGCGCATCCGTCTGGGCTCTTTGGAGCCCACGGTGATCACGGAGGACTTCTGCAGGCGCCTCGCCGCCACAGGAAAGCTCTGCCGCCACTTCCACCTGTCCCTCCAGTCCGGCTGCGACCGGACGCTGAAGGCCATGAACCGGAAATACGATACGGCGCAGTTTTTCCGGGCGACGGAGCTGCTGCGGCAGTACTTCCCCGGCTGCGGTCTGACCTGCGATCTGATCACCGGCTTTCCCGGTGAGACCGAGCAGGACCAGGCGGAGACCCTGGCCTTCATCCGCCGCTGCGCTTTTTCGGATATGCACATCTTCCCCTACTCCCGCCGTCCCGGGACGCCTGCGGACAAGATGCCAGGCCAGTGCAGCAACGCCGTCAAGGCCGCCCGGGCCCATGAGGCCCAGGCCGCAGCCCTTGAAATGCACCGGGACTTTCTGGTCCGGAGTGTGGGGCAGGTGCTGCCTGTGCTCTTTGAGACCGAGGAGGAGGGCTGCTCTGTGGGACACAGCGACACCTACGTGCTGGTGAAGGTCCCGGTCCCCGGTCTGCGGGGCCGGACCCTGCCGGTGCGCATCACCGGTACGGAGGGCGACCGGCTCCTCGGGGAGCCGGCGGAAGCATAAAACCCGGCGGCCGGTCCGGCAAGGACCGGCCGCGTCAAATCCCGCTGGAAAAAAAAGCGGAGAAAACCCGGTTTTTTGGGCAGTCTGCCGTTTGACGCGGAGGGCCCGGAACTGTATAATAGGTTGTCAGATTTGGAGCAAGGAGCTGATCGTCATGTCGAGAGACAGGGTCTATAATTTTTCCGCCGGCCCGTCCGTGCTGCCGGAGAGCGCCCTGGAGAGCGCCCGCCGGGACCTGCCGGATTACAAGGGCTGCGGCATTTCGGTCATGGAGATGAGCCACCGAAGCCCCATGTTCCAGGAGATCTTCGACACCACCAAGGCGCGGCTGAAAACGGTGCTGCGGGTGCCCGACAGCCATGAGATCCTGCTGCTGCAGGGCGGGGCCACGCTGCAGTTCGCGGCCATCCCCATGAATCTGATGGAGGGCGCTGCGGCGGACTACGCCGTCACCGGTCACTTCTCCAACAGGGCCGCCAAGGAGGCGGAAAAGTACGGCGCCGTCCATATCGCCTGCAGTTCGGCGGACAGCGGTTTTGACCGCATCCCCACCCAGGAGCGGCTGCAGCTGAGCCCGGACGCCAAATATTTCTATTACTGCGCCAACAACACCATCTACGGCACCGAGTGGCAGTATGTGCCCGAGACGGCCGCGCCCCTGGTCTGCGACATGTCCTCGGACATCCTGTCAAAGCCGGTGGACGTGTCCCGCTTCGGACTCATCTACGCCGGGGCCCAGAAGAACATGGCCCCCGCGGGCCTCACCGTAGTGATCATCGACAAAGCCCTGGCCGGGAGAGAGCTGCCCTATACGCCCCAGATCATGAGCTACAAGACCCTGATCGAGAGCGATTCCATGCTCAACACCCCGCCCTGCTGGTGCATCTACATGCTGGGCCTGGTGCTGGAGTGGCTGGAGGGCCAGGGCGGTGTAGAGGGAATGGAGCAGATCAAGCGGGAGCGCGCCCGTCGGGTCTATGAGGTGCTGGACAACAGCCGCCTCTATATCCCCCACGCGGAGATCGGTTCCCGCAGCGACATGAACATCACCTTCCGCACCGGCGACAAGGAGTTGGACGCGGAGTTTGTCAAGGGCGCGGCGGCCCGGGGCCTGCTGAACCTGAAGGGCCACAAGGTGGCCGGGGGCATGCGCGCCTCCCTGTACAACGCCATGCCCATGGAGGGCGTGGATGCTCTGACCGATTATATGAAGGAGTTTGAGGCTAAGCACCATGTTTAAGATCAAGACCATGAACAGCATCTCCCCGGAGGGGATCCTGGCCCTGCAGCGCCACGGCTGCGCCGTGGGCGCGGACATCGAGCGGCCCGACGGCATCCTGCTGCGCAGCGCCGACGTGCACCATGTGGAATTCGGGCCGGAGCTGCTGGCCATCGCCCGCGCCGGCGCGGGTACCAACAACATCCCCATCGAGGCCTGTGCCGAGCAGGGCATCGTGGTATTCAACAGCCCCGGCGCCAATGCCGAGGCCGTCAAGGAACAGCAGATCTGCTCCCTGGTCATGGCCTCCCGGGACGTGATCGGCAGCATCGAGTGGGTCAAGAGCATCGCCGACCAGGGGGACGAGATCCCCGCCCTGGTGGAAAAAGGCAAGTCCTCCTTTGCCGGGCCGGAGATCATGGGCAAGACCCTGGGCGTCATCGGCCTGGGCGCCACCGGCGCGCTGCTGGCCAACGCCGCCCTGGACCTGGGGATGACCGTCTACGGTTTCGACCCCTTCATGTCCGTGGACGCCGCCTGGCGCCTGTCCCGGAACGTGATCCACGCGGAGACCCTGGATGAGATCCTGGAGCACTGCGATTATATCAGCCTGAACGTGCCCTACACCGAGGACACCTACCACATGCTGGACGAGGCCGCCCTGTCGAAGACCCGCAAGGGCGTGCGCATCCTCAACGAGTCCCGGGCCGAGGTGGTGGACGATGTGGCCATGACCGCCGCCCTGGACAGGGGGCACGTGGCCAAGTATGTGACGGACTTCCCCAACAAGGTGATCCTCCAGGCCCCCAACGTGATCGCCATGCCCCATCTTGGCGCCTGCACCCCAGAGAGCGAGGACCGCTGCGCCGTGATGGCGGCGGAGGAGCTGTACGACTACCTGCTCAACGGCAACATCAAAAACTCCGTGAACCTGCCCGACGTGTCACTCAGCCGCATGGGCGTGTGCCGCCTCTGCGTCATCCACCGGAACATCCCCCGCATGATCACCCGCATCCTGGACTTTATCAGCGCGCGGAACATCAACGTGGAACACATGATCAACAAGCCCCGGGACGGCTACGCCTGCACCATCGTGGACCTGGGCGAGCAGATCGGCGAGGATGTCGCCGAGAGCATCCGCGCCATGCCCGAGGTGCTCCGGGTCCGTGTGATCTGACTGGAGGTCCTCTATGAAAAAGATCGGAATGCTGGTGGCCGTGGAGATGGAGGCCGTCCTCTCCCGCTACGGCAGCGCCCGGCGCACAGAAGAGCGCAGCGGCTTTCGCGTGTATATCTACGCCATGGACGGTTATACCCTCTACGTGGTGCACTCCGGTGCCGGGGAACTGGCCGCCGCCGCGGCGGCGCAGCTGCTCATCGACCGCTATGAGGTGGAACTGCTGGTGAACTTCGGCGTGGTGGGCGGTCTCACCGAGGAGATGGCCCAGACCAAAACCGTGGTGGTGGAGAAGGTGGTCCACTACGACTTCGACACCTCCGCCTACGACGGCACCCTGCCCGGACAGTACGCCGAGTACCCCGACGTGTATCTGCCCGCCACCCCGGAGCTGGTGGAAAAGGCCCTGCGGATCGCTCCGGAGCTGAAAAAAGTGATCTGCGCCTCGGCGGACAAGTTCGTGGATGCCCAGGCGGCCAAGGAAGATCTGCACCGGCGCTTCGGCGCGGACATCTGTGAGATGGAGGCCGCCGCCGTGGTACTCACCTGCAACCGCTGCGGCGTCCCCTGCCTGCTGATCAAGACCGTGTCCGACGGTCTGGCCGGCGGCGCGGAGGAGTTTGGCGTGGCCCTGGGCCGCACCTCGGAGCTGTGCCTGAAGGTAGCCGACCGGATCATCCGGGAGCTTTAGATTCATAGACGGGAAGCGGAAAGCCATCTCCCGATGCGCAGGATTCAGCGTCAAGCGGGGGAGGGTTCCTCTTGTTAATGAGAAGAACCATCCTGCGGCAAGTGATTGCCGACTGCATACATTTCGGTCATAGGGAGGGTTGCTCCACGTTCCTAAAAACAGATATACCGCGGCGCATCGTCATGTTGCCGCTTGTCTTTTTTCTTGGACTTTGTCTCTTCCTCAGCGCCTGCGGACAGCCGGCGAGCGAGGGGCCATATGCGGCCTGCGCGCCGGATTTTTCTGCGGAGTCGGGCGCGTATCCGGAAGCGAGCATTTCCGTCACCCTTTCCGCCCCTGAGGGATATAAGATCTATTACACCACAGACTGCTCCGTCCCGTCGGAGACTTCCCGGCTTTACACCGCTGCGATCCCGGTCAAAAGCCCGTCTCCCGGGCCGCATGATCTTTCAGCGCCCGACAATGCGGCTCAGCAATTCTACGGCAAATATCAAATCCTGCAGGATGCGTCCCTTCCATCGGCCTTTGTCCTTCGCGCTATCGCTGTCGCGCCGGACGGAACGCAAGGGGAAGTTGTCACCAAGACCTATTTCACCGGCATGAGTTTGACCGAGCGCTTTGGGAACACGCCTGTGCTGTCGATCGTGACCGCCGCCGAAAACCTCTTGGATCCGGTCTCCGGCATCATGGTCAAAGGCGAAGTGTGGGATCGGTGGCTCACGACACCAGAGGTCAAAACCATTTTGGAGGAAGGCCGAGTATGGGAGACGGAAGCCAATTATACCCAGCGCGGCTCCTCCTGGGAACGCCCGGCCGAACTGAGTTTTTTTGACGGCTCTGATCGTCCGGCCTTTCAGGAGAGTATAGGGCTTCGTATCCGCGGCCACGTATCCCGCTCCTTTTCACAGAAGTCTTTCAATGTGTATTTCCGCTCTGTATACGGCAGCGCCTCGCTGCATTATCCGCTGTTCCCGGAGAACGCAGATCTGAATGGCAAGCCGATCATGGACTACGACTTCTTTACCCTTCGAGACGGCGGAAACGGTTTTGCCCGTTTTGTCTGCCGGGACGCCTTTCTGCAGGAGCTTCTGGCAGGCAGAGCCTTCGCCCGGCAGGCGGAGCGCGCAGCCGTCGTGTTCCTGAACGGCGAATATTGGGGCGTTTATTCGCTTTGTGAAAAATACGGGGAAAGTTATATCGGGGAACACTATCCAGGGATCCGGGAAGACAATGTGGTGATCATCAAAGAGGGGAACCTGGACGAGGGTGTGGAAACAGATCTCCTTCTCTATCGGGAACTGATGGAATATGCCGGGCAAGATTTGTCCGACCCCCGCGTCTGGGAAGAATTCACTCAGCTCGTGGATCTTGAAAGCCTGGCGGATTACTTCGCCGCCCAGATCTACATCGGGAACTTGGACTGGCGGGAGGATAAAAACATAAGGCTCTGGCGGACAAGAACACCGGAACACGTCAATGCCTTTGACGACGGCCGTTGGCGTTTTCTCCTGTACGACACAGAGTATTCCTCCGCTATCTACCGGGCTTCCAATACCGATGTCAGCTATAACAGTTTTCAGGCTGCCCTGGAAAATCACACGCTGTTTGCCGCAGCCATGCGGAACACCCAGTTTCAGGAGCTGTTTCTGAAAACCATCCGGGAACTGGCGCGCGAGGAGCTGTCCCCTGAACGGGCAAAGGCGTTGCTGGAGACCTACGACGCCCGCTGGCAGCCGCTGATGACAGACCATTATAAGCGCTTCGGGGATTCCAGTAAGTCCTGGGCCAGGGATATGGAAGGCATCCGGAATTATTTTGACATGCGCCGCGATATCATCCTCGGCTATGTCGAGACCGGCATCGCCCAGCTTCAGGCAGCTCAGGAAGTAAAGCCCGGCACGGCACACAGCACTTAAAATCCTGTCTCCGGACGCATATAAGGCAAAGCAGCACGGCGCCTGCCGTGCTGCTTTGCTTTATACGATCTCCCGGTACATGGCCGGGGCGTCGGCCTTGTTGGC
>Ga0310695_10002222_pt1 | contig 41732 bp, 35 predicted proteins | sample RumenRJG_04DNA_FD_203882 | JGI IMG/M metagenome (GOLD analysis project Ga0310695, IMG submission 203882) | Bovine rumen microbial communities from Lethbridge, Alberta, Canada - RJG_04 (v2) (version 2) | ecosystem: Host-associated > Mammals > Digestive system > Stomach > Rumen | place: Canada... | reverse complement strand
AACCATCGCCCAAAAGAACCTGCCTGCTGATGACTGCATGACCACAACGGAAATTGCCCGCTCGATGGGGGTGACGACGAAGGAACTGAATCAGCGGTTGGTGAAGCTGGGGGTGCAGTATCGGAAGGATGGACGCTACTGGTTGCAAGGACAGTACGGACATCTGGACTACGCACAGGAGAGAGACTACCACTACTATGGGCTGAACGGTGAGAAGAAGGAACGGAAGTATCTGGTGTGGACGAAACAGGGAAAGACGTTTATAGAACAGTTGATCTGTATGAATTAAAGTAAACAATTACTCATAATACTCATTTATTAAACAAAAAACAAAAATGATCAAAACAGGATTTATCAAGAAGATTGGCGTGCCACGTGACTGGCAAACCAAGGAGGGTGAGCAAAGACAAACTTACCCAGTGACAGTGGCCATCCCCTATGTGCGTCAGGATGGCAAGCAGGGGGAGGACTTGCTGGTGTGTGACCACATTTGTGCCAACCCCGATTACGTGAAGCAACTCAACGAACTGATGGAAAGTCAGGCAGAGCTGGATCTGACGATTTCGTTCTCCCTGCGTGAGTACAATGGGAAGGAGTACACGAACATCAAGTTACTCAATTTATCACGCAAAATCAATTAAACGAACACAGATAGAACGGATGGAACGGATAAGGGTGTTAAGACGAACACGAATTTCACAAATAACACGAATAATTGGCTACGCCGAGCTGAAGGTTCGTGTTCGAAAAAACCCAAAAAATATCTGTGTAATCCGTGAGATCCGTGTTCGAAAAAAGAAAGGATTATGAAGATTGCAAAGAAGGACATTGAGGCCATTATCTGGCTGCTGAGGGAAATCATCGCACTTTTCCTCAAACTCAAAAAGAAGAACAAGGATGAAAAGGAAAATGAAGACAACGAAAAAGACTAAGTGGATGCCAAGAGGACTCCGAAACAACAATCCGCTGAACATCAGATGGACACCGGGCACAAGACCTTGGCAGGGACAGCGGAGCCATGACGGGCAGTTCGCCATCTTCGAGACGATGGAGGATGGGTACAGGGCAGCGTTCCGTGTGCTGGACTCCTACAACAAGAAGCACAACATCTACTCGGTGCGCGAAATCATCTATCGCTGGGCACCACCTCAGGATCACAACGCCACGCGTGCCTACATCGACAAGGTGTGTGAGGAGGCTTGCCTGAAGGAGACCGACCTCATCGTGGTGGATTCCTGGATAGAGGAGAAACGGAAAGATGCCATCTGGCTGGTGTGGGCCATGGCGATTGTGGAGAATGGCAGCCGATATATCTCGTTCGACGACATGAAGACGGTGGAGAAGGGATATTATAAGGCGTTTCCTCAGTATAGTTGACAGGTGACAATTAAGGAGCAAGGGGCAAGGAGCGAGGGGCGAGAGGATACCTTGCTCGTTAGGAAGTCAATAGCCAATTGCCCATGAACCTTAAGCTCGGCGTAGCCAACTTTTCAGGAATTATATAATTATTGGACAAAATTATTGCCAATTATTGGGAATTATTGTTTTTCGAGACACCAGTAGGGTGTTGAGAGCAAAAAGAGATTAGATGTAAAAAAACAACATTTGGGTTGGAGCGATGAGGTCTTCACGTGATTAAAGATGGCCATCGGATTTCAGAAGCTTCACTCGCTAAAAAACAATCCAATTATGAAAGTACAAATTGAAATTGGCAACGACACGTTGCAAACCATCATGGATGGTAAGAGAGTGAAAGGCTCATTGAAGCTGGAATCCATCAATGAAAACAACGAACCGGTGATTGGCTTCAAGGCCTATAACCGAAAACCCTACAAGCGACCACAGGAGGAGGTGCTCTTCTATCTGGAACATGGAAGGGTGACTGAATCGCCACAACGCATCAAGATGTATGAGAGCGTGCCCAAAAGACTGGGAATGGCGTATGTGGGGAAGGTGCTTGAGAGGGAAGCGAGAAGCGCAGCAAAGCTGCTAAATGAAAAATGATAAATGATAAATGATAAATGAAGATCATTTTCAATGACAGGCGTGATAGCCAGCGGCTGAAGGAGAAGTACCACATGGTGAAGCAGCCGTACATCAGCAAGGCGCTCAACTTCAAACTGAACACGCAGCTGGCTATCGCCATCAGAATGGATGCGCTGCTGATGGAGAGCGCAGAACTGGTTGGAAATCAATAACCAATAACCCATAACCAATAAACACTCTAAATAAAAGTATGCAAATAGACATTTATAAAAACAACAAGAGCGTCAAACCCTTTACGAGCTGGCGGTCGGAGGCGGATATGTTCAACTTCCTTGAGGAGAACACGGACATTGCCAAGATCTGCCAGAAGATCAAGGAGACGGGTGACAAGTCGGGCAAGGAAGGGTTGCCTGGCATGATGCCCATGGGAAATGTGGGCGACCTGACTCGCAAGAAGGAGAACTGTGAACCAACAGGGCTGGTGATGATTGATATAGACCCCCCTTGCCCCCCTGTTGAGGGGGGAAAGGACCATGCGGGGTGTGCGGAGATAGAGAAGATCCATGCGGAGTGGGAAGCTGATATAAGCCGACACTTTGAGGAGAAGAAGGAGGAGCTGGAACGGATGGGTGTGCGACTGGTGCATATCACTCCATCGGGTTGGGGATTGCGACTGCTGGTGTGTTGCCATGCGGAGGGCATGGAAGCGACCATCGGGCATTGTGTGGAGGCGCTGGAACTGGAGAAGTTCGGGCATATAGATCCTGCCTGCAAGGACTTGTCAAGGTTGTCCTACCTCGTGCCTGCTGATTACATCCTCTACACGAACCACCTCTTTGACGATGTGCCTCAGGTGAGCATCGATGCCATGAAGGTGTATAAGAGCACGGGCACGATGGAGAAGCACAGGAACACGCAGACGGATGTGGCTGAGGTGATGAAGAGCGACGAGGAGAACAAGGATGTGGAGTACAATGGCCACAAGGTGTCGGACTTGGTGCGTGAATACCTCGATGCCACTGGCGGAGATCCTGAAGAGGGACAAAGGCACACCACCTACAACAATCTGGTGGTGCAGTTCCGAAACTTGGTGAACAACGACCCCAAGATTCTCCATGCCGTGCTGCCCAGTTTCGGCAATACAGTGGAGGAGACATGGGCGCAATGTGTGGGGCTTTGTGCCTCGAACAGAACCACAAGGCTGGAGAAGAACCTGTATTTCTTCCTGAAGGACAGGGGCTATCTGCTGGAGAGGGCAACGCCTGAGGCGCCTGAGGAGGAACTGGAGGATGAGAAGCTGCCACCCATGCCGAAGCTGCCGCCTGTGTTCAGGCAGTTCGTGAATGCAGCGCCTGAGGACTTCAAGATTCCCACCATCGTGGCTTTGCTCCCCATTCTGGGCACGTTGACGAGTTACCTGAGGGCTGACTACTTCGACGACAGCGAGCAGAGCACGGAGTTCATCAGCCTCGTGTTTGCTCCCCCATCATCGGGCAAGGCGTTCATCAACCGTTTCCTTTGGCTGATGGGCAACATCACTGAAAGGGACAAGCTGAGCAACATGAGGGAGGAAATCTGGGCATCGACTGACAGGAGGAAGTCAGCGCAGGACAAGGGCGAGGAACAGCCGAGGGTGAGCGTGAGAATCGTGAAACCACTGATCTCTGTGCCTGAACTGCTGACCAAGATGCGAGACAACCACGGACATCACATGTTCATCTTCGCTGAGGAGCTGGACACCTTCAACAAGGGCAATCGCACGACGGGCGGCGACAAGAGTGACCTGTGGAGAGTGACGTGGGACAATGGAACGTATGGCCAGTACTACAAGAGCACGAACACCTTCAAGGGGGAAGTGAGGATGTACCTGAACCTCTTGTTCACCTCGACCCAAGACCAGATTGACCGCTTTTTTAAGAATGTGGAGGACGGCTTGGTGACAAGATTCAGCGTGTGCCCTGTGAGGAACCAGCAGTATGCACCTTACTCGCCTTGGAAGAAGATACCCGCCAAGGATATGCTCCAGATCAAGAACATCCTGACCCGACTGGATGCCAAGGCGTACAAGGTGCCGCTGAAGGTGGATTGGGCGGACTTGGAAGCGCTGTCGAACGAGGACTTCGTGAAGATGGGACTTTGGCAGTATGAGTTTCAGGAGCCCGAGAAGGTGAACTTGAACTATATGTTTAAGCCGCTGCTGGATTGGCTGGAGGAGGAGAGGGTGAGAGCAGCCTTGACGCTGAACCCTGCCCGGGACGTGTTCAGAAGGAGAGCGGCTGTGAAGGGCTTCCGATTGGCGCTGATGTGTCATGGTCTCTACCAGAACGTGGGCAAGAAGGAGCAGCAGGTGATCATCGACTTCGTGAAGTGGTTCTGTGCCGTTGACTTGGAGAACTCGCTGTATCAGTTCGGACAGCGATATAACGAGCTTCAGGACAAGGCTGTGGCGAAGAAGGTGCCACGCAGCAAGGTGTTCGACAAACTGCCTGAGACGTTTGACAAGAACGAGGTGAGAATCAAACTGCAAAGAGAGGGCGTGAGGTCTTCAGTGAAGCAGGTGATTTACCTGTGGCATCAGAGCGGACTCATCGAGAAGCATGGAGATACATTTAAGAAAATCAAGAAATCATAAGGAGGAAAGAATGATGGTAGAATTGATATTGACAAGAACATTCGGCAACAGGCAGTTCACGCTTGGCCGACTGGAAGAACCCAAGACGGGGTTCAAGTGTAAGACGATGGAGCGAATTGACCCTAAACATTGGAAGGGCATGAAGAACTTCTGTGCCATTCCTGAGGGCAGCTATAAAATCAGGATATGCACCCATCCCGACCTGAGCTTCTATCTACAGCTGGTGTTGGCTGGTGCATACAGGAATGCTGCCATAGGCGGACCTGCGACACCCTTTAGCTTGCCTGCCGGCTCCATCGCTGTAGGCACTGAATATGCAAAGGAACTTCATATGCTGAAGGGTTCGGACATCGTGTGTCAAGGCATCAACAAATGGGTGAATGCACTCTTTACCGATGGACACATCAAAAGCTTCAGCCATAGCGGAGAGATCATGCTGAAAGTGCAGTATAGTGATTACTACACCTATAAGGATGATGTACTGGTCGTAGAAGAAAAGGAGGTGAAAAGAGATGAAAACTTCGATTTCCTGCAATAACCCCTTCAGGTTCAAGCTCGATGAAGAGCCACAGAATGTCAAGCATTCGCTGTATCTGGCCATGTGCAAGATCAAGCTGCTCTTCCCCAACCTCATCATCGAAACAAGGGCATTGGACATCAGGCTGTTCGGAAAGTGTGTGCTGAATGAACCTTTCTACAGGCAAAGCGTGTTCGTGTCGTTGGGAGGGAAATGGGATGAAAGGCTGATGTGGCGACTTTATGCCTACTTCCAGCAGGTGTGGGTGGCAAGGAAAAAGGATGTCTTTGAGTTCCCACACAGGGAGTTCATACAGGCATTCAAGTATATCGAAGAAAAGGAATAGTTTGTTTCAGTAGTCAAATTGTTGTTTCATATTTGTTACCAAGTTTTGTTGGCCGTCACCGTCCGAGAGGATAGTGACGGCATTTTTGAAAAAGGTCTCGTGGTCTCGTGGTCTCGCGTCTTTTTTTTGTTTTTCGAATGTGATAAAACAAAAAATGGGGTGAGAGTTTGGTGGTGAGGGAAAAAGGATGTAACTTTGCCCTGTCAAACAAATCAATATAATATGAAAAGAATGACTTTATGCTTCATGGCAGTACTTGCCTTGTCATTGACAGTCATCGGCAACAACACTGCCCAAGCACAAGAGACAATGGTGCTTGGCAAACTCAATTTCGTCAATCTCAAAGAGGGGGAAAAGCCCATCATGGAGAGCTTGACCGTGGCTGGCAACCGTTGTGTCAGCGAGGCTTTCAACGCGAAACCTTATGCCACCGAGGGTATCCGTTCTATTTTTGAATTGGACGAGTGGGTGGAGTTTTATCCAAATACACACGCGGAGACAGGCATCAAGGTGATGGTGTTCCAACACAAGAACGACCAAGGTTTCTACCTGAAAAATGCCTTGAATGACGAGACCGATGGGTATTGCCAGACTTGTGAACTGAACAAGGACCCGGATGCGGAGGAGCCTTGCTCTTGGGGTTCGTTCTACCTGCATCCCGAGGAGTGGAATCCTGGCTATTATGACTTTGTCTTCCTCTACAAGAACAAGGTCTTTGCCACGATGCTCACGAAGTTCTACAAACCTGATGAGCTACTCAATAAATCCGATGCGGAGTTGGAGAAACTCATGAAGAAATAGCAAAGAAGCCTTTCCGACGATGGAGAGGCTTCTTTGTGTTTAAGAGGTGAAGATGTCAAAGATGTAAACTTTTCGAGTAGTCGGCTATTTGCCTGACTCCATCTTCCATTTGTCATCCACCTTGAGGAGTTTGCTGTCCTGATCTTTGGATGTGCCATCGCCATACTTCAAGATGTACTTGACATTGGCGGAGTTGCCGTCTTCCGCTACGGACACGTTGGTAATCTCCACACCTGTGATGCCACCCTTCTTTTCGATTTCCTTACCCCATTTGTCCTTCATCATGCTGACATACTGCTGCTTGTCGGCATCGGTGAGGTTCTTCTTGAAGTAGAAGAGGTCGAGGGCTTCCTCATACTTACCTGTCTGGAGGTCTGCTACATACTCCTGCACCACTGCTTCGGGAGAGTTGCTGTTGCATGATACGAATGTCAAAGCCACGAGGACAAGGCTCAAAAATGAAAGAATTTTCTTCATTGCGTTTTGGTTTTAAAAGGTTTAACATATATAATTTTAGTACTCTTTTCGATGTCGCAGGGAAAGATGCACGCACCATCCTCGCTGAAGACGGTGGGCACCTCGTGGCGATGCCCCTCGCTGAGGTCGATGCCCTGATGGAGGTAGGCCAGCCAGACGAGTTCGGTACAGTAGATTTGGGTGGTGTCGGACAGGAGATAGTCGTTGTCAAACGCCACCTGTTCCTCCACCTTCTGCAAGGCATATCGGGCAGCAGCAGCAGCGATGCTGTCGGGGCAATCCACACGCATCCACGCACCACATGAGGCTCTGTCGGAGGCATAGAACTCGCTGATGGATTCTGCTTTCAACCACTCTGGTTCTCCCTTTTCAGCCTCCCCTGGCACAGCATGAATCACCTGCCATTGAGCCGAGGGTGTGTCGTAGTGGAGGATGCCAATGTGGGAGTAGATGGATTGGCTTGCCTCCGTCACCACCTTGCTTTCGGCTCCGTAGCCACAGCGCAGGACGAGGTCACCCTCACGAAAGTCTTCCTGTCCTGTCACATCCACGATGTCGTAATGTTCGGCACATCCGCAAAGGAGCAGTGCCGTCAGGAGGAGAAGTTCTATCAACTTTACCATAATCGCGCCAAAGGTAAGGAAAATAATTAAGAATTAAGAGTTAAGAATTAAGATTTGCTCATTGATGACCGAAAAAACGTCTTTTCACCCCACGCTTTGGCCTACGGAACAAGCAGGAAAGCATAATTCTTAATTCTTAACTCTTAATTCTTAACTATTAATTCTTAACTCTTAATTATTTTCCGTACCTTTGCCCTCCGATTATGGAAAAGATAGAGCAGAAACGTGCCGAGCTGAAGGATTTCATCAGTGTGAGAGGTGCGCGGGTGAACAACCTGAAGAACATTGACGTGAAGATTCCACACGACCAGTTGGTGGTCATCACGGGTGTGAGTGGCAGCGGCAAGTCGTCGCTGGCATTCGACACGCTGTATGCCGAGGGGCAGAGGCGGTATGTAGAAAGTCTCTCGACGTATGCGCGGCAGTTCTTGGGAAGACTGAAGAAGCCAGAGTGTGACTTCATCGAGGGCATCTCGCCTGCCATTGCCATCGAGCAGAAGGTGAGCAGCAGGAACCCACGTTCGACGGTGGGCACCAGCACGGAGATCTACGATTACCTGCGGATGCTGTACGCGAGAATCGGGCGGACGTATTCGCCAGTGAGCGGACAGGAGGTGAAGAAGAACACGACGGACGACATCATCGAGTGTATGCTGAACTATCCGGAGGGGACGAGGCTGATGGTGATGACACCCTTGGTGGTGAGAAATGGCAGGACACTGGAGGAACAGCTGGATGTATGTTATAAGAGCGGATTCCAGCGAGTGGAAGTGAATGGAGAGGTGATGAGAATTACGGACTTGTTAGCTGCGATTCCATCACAGCCAACCCAACAGAGCATGATGCTGGTGATTGACCGACTGAAGGTGGCAAATGAGAAGGCGACCATCAATCGACTGGTTGATTCAACGAATACGGCGCTGTATGAGGGGGATGGACAATGCATCTTGCGGTTTGAGGACGGAAAGGAATTTGCATTCTCGCTGAAGTTTGAGGCAGACGGGATGGAGTTTGAAGAGCCGACTGACCAGATGTTCTCTTTCAACTCGCCTGTGGGTGCATGTCCTGAATGTGAAGGGTATGGCAAGATTATCGGCATTGACGAGAGTCTGGTCATTCCCGACCCAGAGTTGTCGGTGTATGACGGTTGTGTGGTGTGCTGGAAGGGAGAGAAGATGTCGGAATGGAAGAAGGAATTTGTGAGGAGGGCAGCCAAGTATGAGGACTTCCCTGTGTTCACGCCCTACAGTCAACTGACCCAGCGACAGAAGGATGTGCTGTGGCACGGAGTCTATGAGGAGAACGAATGGGGCAACCGCTCCATCTGCATCGACGAGTTCTTCCGCATGCTCCGAGAGAATCAGTATAAGATTCAGTATCGGGTGATGCTGGCACGATACAGGGGCAAGACGGTGTGTCCGACCTGTCACGGAAGGAGACTCAAAAAGGAAGCTGAGTATGTGAAGATTGGCGGCAAGAGCATCACTGACCTTTGCGAACTCTCGATTGACGAACTGAACGAGTTCTTCCGCACGTTGAAGGTGACGGAACATGAGGCAAAGATTGCCAAACGCTTGTTGGTAGAGATTCGCAGCCGACTGAAATTCCTGATGGATGTGGGGCTGAGTTATCTGACCCTGTCGCGACTGAGCAATTCGCTGTCGGGCGGTGAGAGCCAGCGCATCAATCTGGCAACAAGTCTTGGCTCAGCATTGGTGGGCAGCATGTACATCCTTGACGAGCCCAGCATCGGACTGCATTCAAGGGACACGCAACGGCTCATTCATGTGCTGAGACAGTTGCAGCAGTTGGGCAACACAGTCGTCGTTGTCGAGCATGATGAGGAAATCATGAGGGCTGCAGATTACATCATCGATATAGGTCCCGATGCAGGAAGATTGGGAGGAGAGATTATGTATGCAGGGAAACCACCTAAAATGAGAGATGATAAGAGTGACGGAAAGAAGGAGAAGGAGATTAGGTCGCATACCCTTGATTATCTGACGGGACGGGAAAAGATTGCCATCCCCGAGAGTCGTCGGCCTTGGAACAACTATATCTTGGTGAAGAATGCACGTGCCAACAATCTGAAAGGCATTGACGTGAAATTCCCGCTGAATGTGATGACCTGTGTGACAGGAGTGTCTGGCAGCGGCAAGTCTTCGCTGGTACGAGACATTCTGTATCTCGCCATGAAGCGGCATCTGGGAGAAAGTGCCGAGAAGCCTGGTTTATTCTCTGGGCTGGAAGGCGATACGAGCATGATCAAACACGTGGATTTCGTAAATCAGAATCCTATCGGCACATCATCACGTTCGAACCCCGTAACCTATATCGGAGCCTGGGATGAAATCCGCAAACTCCTTGCCAATCAGCAATTAGCCAAGCAGATGGGTTACACACCTGCTTATTTCTCGTTCAATACCGAAGGAGGACGATGCGAGGAATGTAAGGGTGAAGGTAGGGTAACGGTGGAAATGCAGTTCATGAACGACTTGACACTGGAGTGTGAAGCTTGTCACGGGAAACGTTTCAAGAGCGACATTCTGGAGGTAAAGTTCCAGGGGGTGAATGCTTATGACATGATGGAAATGACCATCAATCAAGCTATTGAATTCTTCACTCAACATCATCAGAAGAAGATTGTGGAGAAGATGAAGCCCCTTCAAGATGTGGGACTGGGCTATATCAAACTCGGGCAGACCTCATCCACTTTATCGGGAGGAGAGAACCAGCGCATCAAACTGGCCTATTACCTCAGCCAAGAGAAGGCGGAACCCACCCTGTTCATTTTCGACGAACCCACGACGGGTCTGCACTTCCACGACATCCAGAAACTGCTCGATGCCTTCAATGCACTCATAGCACGCGGACACACCATCATCATCATCGAGCACAACATGGACATCATCAAATGTGCCGACCATATCATCGACCTCGGTCCTGAAGGGGGACAGGCTGGCGGCAATGTGGTGGTGACCGGCACGCCTGAAGAAGTAGCAAAGTGCGCCTACAGCTACACAGGACAATTCCTGCAGGACAAAATGTTGTGATATTCTTTGTGAAAATGATATAAATAATAAATAATGTGGAAGATTTTTTGCCAAATATTCTTTCACATCATTTATTTTACTTACCTTTGTACCCAAACAACACCCCAAATGGGTTAACCTATGAAACAATACCTGACAGTTATACTAACTTTATGCTGCATGCTACCGCTGCATGCACAATCCTTTGAAGATTATTTCGAAGATGCCACTCTGCGCCTCGATTATGTTTTTGCTGGCAATGTGAAAGAACAGCACATCTATCTGCAAGAGCTCAAGAAACAAGATAAATGGGCTGGCAGGAGAAACCGCCTGGCAGAGAAGTTCCTGAACGGAAATGGGCAACTGACCGTAAAAGACCATGAGACGCAGAAGGTCATCTACGTGTGGACATTCTCAACGCTGTTTCAAGAATGGCTGCAATATGACGAAGCCAAGAAAGTGGACAAGGCATTCGAAACAGCTTACAACATTCCTTTCCCAAAGAAACCAATTGATGTGACCATCACCCTGACGAACAATCACCGGGCTGTGACCACAGAAATGACTCATACCGTTGATCCCAAGGATGTTCTCATCAGAAGAATTGGCGACAACGGCATCCCGTTTCATTACGTATGGAAGGGGCAACAAATAAAGAAAGAGTTCCGCGACAACAAAGACCGCAACTACACTCCGACACTATACGACCCCTCAAAGGATGTCAACCTGACAGAGTGCATCGACCTTGCCATTGTGGCTGAGGGATATACAGAGGCACAAATGGGGAAGTTCTATTACGACTGCGACAGAGTTGTGGATGCCCTGTTCGCACGAGAGCCTTTCAAATCGCTGAAGAATCGTTTCAATGTAGTCGCTGTAGCTGCCCCATCGAAAGAAACAGGTCCTACTGTACCACATTTGGGCATTTGGCACACCACTCCAACAGGCAGTCACTACGACACGTTCTATACCGACCGCTACCTGATGACACAAGAGATGCACAAGATTTACGACCTATTGTCGGGTGTACCTTTTGAACACGTCATGGTGCTGGTCAATTCCGACACTTATGGCGGTGGTGGTGTTTACAACCAGGTGACATGCTTCACCAGCGATCACCCAACCTTCAAAGAAGTGCTGGTGCATGAGTTCGGACACAGTTACGCAGGTCTTGCCGACGAATATGCTTATGATGATATGGATTCAGAGTGGTATCCTGCGGACACAGAGCCTTGGGAGCCCAACGTCACAACCCTCAAGGATTTCAATTCGAAGTGGGCTGACATGATGCCCAAGAAGCAACCTATCCCCACCCCACTCGACCCTAAGGTGCCTAACTTCAAGCAAATAGACAAGAACGATCCAAAGGCGATGGAAGCCCTCAACAGAGCCACTCAAGTGGTTGGAGTGTTCGAAGGTGCCGGCTATCAAAGCAAGGGTTGCTATCGTCCAGCACAGGAGTGTCGCATGAAGATCAATGAGGTGGAGGATTTCTGCCCTGTATGTACCAGAGCCATCCAGCGTATCACAGACTTTTATACTGCACAATAAACAAAAACACCTATGATAACCATGAGACTTAAACAACTAATCCTTGCATGGCTGCTGATGATAATAGGAGTCGCAGCTTATGCACAAAACGTAGTACAAACAGTAGAGCAAGTAACAGAAGCTGTCACGCTGACAGATGCTGTTGACTACACCATCACGAGTGCCAATGCTCCATTTGCCACAACTGGCAGCATTGACATTCAGAACCCCGATGCGACAGTCGTATTTGAGAACATACGTCCTTCGGTGATTATCTCCAGATACTTAAGCAAGATTACTGCCAATGGTACTAAGCTGACCAATAGCACCAATGCCAGAGTGAGCATCTACCGTCATGGTGCCATCGTTTTCGCCCACAGCGACAACAAGAATGCTGATGGTACAGACTTCTATCCTGTTGTCATGTACAGCGATGACAATTGCAAGGAAATCATCGGCAGTTACAACAATACGGGTCGCAACACATCTGGACCTTGGAAAGATGCGGCTCGTTCATTCATTTTGAAACGTGGTTACATGTGTACCGTTGCCAATTGTGCTGATGGCACAGGTTACAGCCATTGCTACATAGCCAACAGCGCAGACCGTAAAATCACCTTGAACAAATATCTGGCAGGGAAACTTGGTTTCTTCCGTATTTTCCAGTGGCAATGGCCTACGAAACTCGGCATGAGCGATGCACGAGCTGAGAACATCCGTGTGGGCACCAACTCCTCTTGGTATTATGACTGGGGAGCAGGAACAAGCAGTCAGACGGATGCTGAGTATGTGCCACAGCGTCATCACGAAGCAGGACAATCCAACAGCAATGGTTACAAGGGTGCGTGGGAATCATGGACCAACATCAATGCGTCTGACAACACCTGCACTCACGTCTTAGGACAGAATGAGCCCGACAACACCAGTGGTGGCAACGAAGTCTATACGTATGTGACCAGTATTCCTGATAACCCACGCGAAAAGCATGGTGACTATCCGCTGGTGGATGTCGCCAAAGATTTCCTCTATAGCGGAAAGCGCATCGGTACCTTTGCCTGCTGCAATCCCAACACAGGATGGGTCAGCGAATACATCAACTGGTGCCGAGAGAACAACATTCGCGTAGATTTTGTGGCAACCCATTATTACATTGGTGGACAAAGCCCACAAGGCTGCATCGACCGTCTTTGGGCACTCCACAATGTGACAGGTCTCCCAGTATGGGTGACGGAGTGGAACAATGGTGCCAACTGGACGACTGAAAGTGGCTTCACGACCGACTCTGAAGGATGGTATTCATGGGGAAGCGGCAACGACCAGTACAAGAATGGTGTGTGGTTGAAGGACGTACTCATTCGTGCTGACAAATCTGAAAACAAATGGCTGGAGCGCCTCGCTGTCTATAATGCAGTTGAAGTGAAACGACAGATTGAAGCAGGCGGCTCTCTGACCGATGCGGGCAAGGTGTTAGGAACCTATCACTCAGGTTTTGCTTACGATGACGACAATGAGTATTTCATGCCTTGGACATATAAAGACCCAACAGATCTTACGGTATCCAAATACAATACCGCCACCAAGAAGGTGACACTAACATGGGTTCACAATAACACCAAGCAGAGTAACGCTATCCGTGTACAAAGAAAAGTAAAGACAGGCAGATATGAAACCTTAGAGGACATCGGAATGCACGAGAACGGCACCATCACCTTTACAGACAATGTGGAAGAAATCAGTGGAGCCGTTTCATACAGAATTTGTGACATTGATACAGATGGACAATCACGCTACAGCAATGAAGTGACAGTTGATGTGGCTCCAGCACAGGGTACAAACAAATATCAACATGGTACAGTAACCATCTCATCCACAGATGAGAGCAAGATTAACTACACCACTTCCCTTGATGTAGAGAAAGCCACCAATATCTGCATGTTCGTGGGGTCAATGACCAACAAAAACGCTTCCTTACACGCTGGAGAACTCGTTGCAAGCAACTATGCCAAGGACTATTTCTCATACCAAATGCTCCCTTGGAAAGACAATACTGGCACTATCAGTTCGAACGAGGAGATTCCTTTCTTAGCACTTCCTATGGGCAATTATCATTATGGTGAACTGGATTGCGAAGTGGGAATTGTCACATCCCAATCAGCTAAGACAAACAACTGGACAGAAGTGACGGAAGTAACTTTCCAACAGCCCTTCCCAGAAGGTGTGACTCCTGTGATCCTAACAAATATCCGAAATTCTAAAGTATCTAATGCCGCTTGTTGCACACGTGTGTTCGACATCACCAATACAGGATTCAAATTCATCATCTATCCAGAAGAGGCTGCTGGCGTGAAAGTCTCTCGTGCCCAAACCGTATGTTATTTTGCCATCACTCCAGGCATAGGGCTCATGGATGAAGAAAATGGACTTCTCATCGCTGCAGGCAAGGGCATGGACGAGGAAATCTATGGCATCACAGCACAATCCAATTCCTTGTATGCACCCGTTTATGACGAGGATAGCAAATCTACCAAGATGGAACAGTTCTATCTTTATCAACCAACGCTCCTGACAGCTCTGCAAACCAACAATTACCCAGCTGTGTGCATGTTGCGTCGCACCAATGTGACGACAAAGGAAAATGATATCACATGGACTACAGGTTTTAAGCTCAAACGTATCGCAGACCGAGATTTGACGGTGGATGGCAAGACCATTTCCAAGAACACTTCTGAGGAATCCTATCGAGACCAAGTGGGTTGGGTGGCACTTGCATCTTACAAGGAAGGTGGATCTGCACCAACAGCCATTGAAGCGGTACAAACCATCAAGCCACGTGTCGTAAATGGTCGTATCTATGTGGACGGAGCCACTTCATTTAGCATCCACAGTATCGCTGGAGCACCATTGTCATCAGATACCGTGCTTTCACCTGGCATCTATGTGATTAAAGCAAACGGGAAATCCATCAAAATATTGGTCAAATAAAAAAGCAAGAATATGGCAACACCACATATATCAGCAGCAGAAGGCGCATTCGCCAAAACAGTTCTCATGCCTGGTGACCCTCTAAGAGCAAAATTCATTGCTGAGACATTCCTGACTGACCCACAATTGGTCACTTCTGTACGTAATGTTTTGGGCTATACAGGCACTTACAAGGGGAAACCAATATCGGTAATGGCCAGCGGCATGGGTATGCCCAGCATTGGCATCTACTCTTACGAATTGTTCAAGTTCTATGATGTGGAGAACATCATCCGCATCGGTTCTGCAGGCAGCTATCGTGACTGGTTGAACGTGATGGATGTGACGCTGGCTGAGCGTGCTGTGAGCGCCTCCACCTTTGCCCAAGTGCAGGGAGGAGTGGCAGAAAAGAGCATTAAACCCAGTGCTGAACTGAATGCAGCCATCCAACGGAAAGCAAAAGAATTGGGTATCGATTTGAAGATGAGTGTGGTGCATTCCAGCGATGTCTTCTATTCAGACCCTTCACAAGGCACTTGGGAAGATATTGCCGAGCGGACGGGCAGCGATTGTGTGGAGATGGAGAGCTTCGCCCTTTTCCACAATGCCAATATGTTAGGGAAACGCGCAGCTTGTCTGCTGACTATCAGTGACTCATTTGTCAGCCATGTGGAACTGACTGCAGAAGAACGTCAGAATTCCTTCACAGAGATGATGAAACTGGCATTGGAGACCGCCTTTGAATTATGAAACAATCAACACTCTTATCAACATGAAAAAGATATTGCTAACTAACATCTTGATGCTCTTGGCTTTCTGTGCTAATGCGCAATCAGTCACAGACAGAACATCGTACATCACCAACCCAAACTTTGAAAGTGGGGCAAACGGATGGGTATACGAAAGCTTACAAGCACAAAGCAACAGCTCATTCACCAAGAAGTCGGGTAGTGTTTATATGGAGAAATGGGTACCCACAGGTAATTATGTAGGAAATGGAAGCATCTACCAAACCATCACTCAATTACCAATCGGTATCTATCAACTCACTGTTGCTGCACAGAATCTGAATCAGAGCAACACCTCACAGAACTGTAGTGGTGTATACATCTATGCTAACGACCAGAAAACAGATGTTTACACACCAGGCGACTACTCTGTGACTTTCACCAACATTACAGGTGATGTGGAGATTGGTTTTGTAGCAAAAAATGCATCTGGTAACTGGATTGCTGTAGATAACTTCCGCTTGTCACAGATTGGGGAAGTGGAGAAAGAAAAGGTGATGGAAGAAGTGCATCGCCTGTTGAAAGAAGCTGAAAAGATTCCAACGGACATCATACCGACCCATATCGCATCAGCCCTTCAAGCTGCCATCGCTGCTGGAAAGCTCATCAACGCGGCTTCTGCTGACACAGACATACAACAGGCGTTGAAAGATTTGAAGACTACCGTCGAACAAGGAGAATTTGCTGTCAACCTTGCAAATGCCACACCTGGTAGTGGTACAGCTCCTGCTGTCACGAACACCAACCATTATGTGGCAACTGGAGCAACACAGGCATTGGTACGTGCCACGATGAGGGGTTCGAATATATTAGAGCGTGGTGTATGTTGGAGTACAGAACACAACCCTACAGTGCTGGACGAACGCACCACCAAATATTTTGACCTTAAGGGCTACATCTTCCACATCAAGGGATTACAACCTGCAACAGTTTACTATGTACGTCCCTACATCATGAACAAGACTTACACTGTAGCATACGGAGATGAAATAAAGATTGTCACCCATCCCAAAGGCACCTGCACGGGTTCTTGGAATGAAGGAGCACCTGATGCTGCAGCCAATCAACGATGCAGAGATGCCATTCAGCAAACCATCGAATACTTCAATGAGTGGACAGGCATTCAAGGTTTTCACCTTTCAGGTCATTATGGTGCAGACACACCAACAGCCGACTGCTCTTACGGTGGATGGATGCGCATAGGCCCCAATGCTGGCAACCAAGCCATCGGTACTGTGCTGCATGAGACAGGGCATGGTGTAGGCGTAGGACAACACGTGAGGTGGAATGAATGTGAGGACACACGTGAAAATCAAGGAAAATATGGCAAGTGGCTGGGACGTGAAGCAAACGATGTGCTGCATTTCTTGGAGAACTATTATGGTGACGAGGTCTTCTTTACGGGTGATGCTGTACATGGATGGGGAACCAGTTCCAACACTTCCATCGCCAACGCCACCATTTCTTACGATTGGTTGGTGAATGGTGCAGACAAAGACAAGCATGCAGAACTCCAATATATCGGTGGTATGTGCATTCTGCACGGCCTGTTCATTGACGGTCTTCCACCCACAGCAAGCAATTGGTACACGACTGACCAGAATGGTATCGCTGGTTACACCTACAACTTCGACGATAACAAGAAGTATTACTTGATGAACAAGGATGCAGAACGAGGATTAGGCGAAGGACTGCTCTATCAGCGCGCCAGCACTGATATTGGTTGGAAACCGCTGCTGACAGGAGAAGTGCTTAGTGATTCTGCTGCTTGGTATATGGAATTTGACCCACAGAGCTGTCTTTATTCTTTCAAGAATGCGTCCACAGGCAAATACCTCACCCACCCTGCTTCAGGCAATCTCGAAGTGAAGGTGCTGAAGACGAGTCCAACGAAAGCTGAAAAGTTCCAATTGATGCCTGACCGCACAGATGTGACCATCAATATAGAGGGTAAGAAAAACAAGACACATGGCTATTGGTTCACTTGGGACAACTCAGGCTTCAAATCCATGGGTGCAGCCTCCTTCTCCAACCGGAGAGGATATGGCAGCATCTCGCAGGAAGCATTTGATTTCAGCAATAAGGCAACCACACAGCAATGGATCATCCTCAGCGAAGACGAGTTGGCAGTTTATCAACAAAAGGCCATTGAGACAAGCATCAATGCAGTCAACACCTCTGACGAAACGATTGTTGGCATCTACACGATGGATGGAATTCTCTTAAATGCATTTCAGCAAGGTTTCAACATCGTCAAATACAATAATGGACAAGTGAAGAAAATCTTTGTCGAATAAAATGAAACAGACATTCCTTATATGGATGGCATGCACACTGCTGAGCATGCCATCCTTTGCAAAAAAAACAATAGACCAATGGCCTGATGGTACTGAAATAGGTGATTGGTTCAGACAAACCACACCCGTTAACATCACGACCTTGGGCAAAGCGTATCGCGTGACCGACTATGGTGTTGTCAATGACGGAAAACTCCATACTGCTGAGATGCAGGCGCTGATTGACAAAGTGGCAACAGAAGGTGGAGGTGTCATTGTGATTCCTGAAGGCACGTATATGACAGGTGCCCTCTTCTTCAAGCAAGGAGTGCATCTGCATCTATACAACGGAGGTACGTTGATGGGCAGCAATGACCCCAGCGACTACCCTATTCTGAAAACGCGCATCGAGGGGGAAACCTGCCTCTACTATTCTGCGCTCATCAATGCAGACGGCATCAACGGCTTCACCATCTCAGGTGAAGGAACAATTGACGGCAATGGTTTCACCTTCTGGAAACATTTCTGGGAGCGCAGAAGCTGGAATCCTCAATGCACCAACAAGGATGAGCAACGTCCAAGACTGATTTATGTGAGCAATTGCAAGAATGTGCAGATAGACGGGGTAAAACTACAAAACTCTGCCTTCTGGACCACTCATATATATAATAGTGAGAACGTCAAATTGCTACGTCTGCACATCTCTTCTCCTGCCAAACCCGTCAAAGCACCCAGTACGGATGCCATCGACCTGGACGTAGTGAAAAATGTATTGGTAAAGAACTGTTACATGAGTGTCAATGACGATGCGATTGCCATCAAGGGAGGCAAAGGTCCTTATGCCGATTATTGGCGAACACCTTATAACGATATCGACATCAACAAGTTTCCAGAGATGATTGGTGATGGAGGCAACGAAAACATCATCATCGAAGATTGCGAATATGGTTTCTGTCATGGTTGCCTGACTTTGGGCAGCGAATCTGTCTATGACCACAATATCATCCTACGTCGTATCAAAGTAACGGAGGCGAATAATCTATTATGGCTCAAGATGCGTCCAGACACCCCACAACTCTATGAATATGTGACGGTTGAAGATATCGAAGGAAATGGAAAGAATTTCTTGTTGGTTGCCCCTTGGACACAGTTCTACGACTTGAAAGGACGAGCAAGCATCCCTATGTCGTACAGCAATCATATCACGATGCGCAATATCACCTTCGACTGCAACGTCTTTTTCAATGTGAAGCAACAGGAAGACCAATACCATCTTAGCAATTTCACCTTCGAAAATTTGGTCATCCAAGCCAAGAATGCAGATTTCCATCAAGAATATGTGGAAAATTTCACAGTGAAGAACGTGAAAGCCGAAAAAAAGCAGTAACTTTGCAGCCCGATTAAACATAATACTATATGGATTGGCTTATTGAACTATTCACAACAGGTGGTGGTGTAGCACATACAGTCATATTGTATGCACTGGTCATCTCAGTTGGTGTCTTCCTTGGCAACAAGATAAAAGTGAAAGGCGTGACCTTAGGTGTGACGTGGATTCTCTTTGTCGGCATCTTAGCTGGTGACCTGCTGATGCGTGGAGGGATCCAGGAAAACGCAGCTGTTCTCAATTTCATTCAGGATTTTGGACTCATCTTGTTTGTGTTCAGTATCGGTCTGCAGGTAGGTCCTTCTTTCTTTACTTCGCTGAAACAAGGAGGTCTAAAGGCCAATGGCATTGCTGCAGGTATTGTCATGCTGAATATCGTCGTGATGCTGGCTATCTATTATGGTTTCCGCAATGTCATCCCTGCTGTTGACAATCTGCCCATGATGGTAGGAACCTTGTGTGGCGCTGTCACCAACACGCCAGGTCTTGGTGCTGCCAATGCTGCACTCGAACAAATCAATCAAATACATCCTTTTAAGGGAGGTGTACCTGTCATTGCCAATGGTTATGCCTGTGCCTACCCTCTTGCTGTCGTGGGCATTATCTGCAGCATCATCCTCATTCGTATCATCTTCAAGGTGAACTTCCAGAAAGAGGAGGAGCACTTCAACAAGCGAAACAATAAGGAAGCCGTGAAGCCTCATCTGATGACGGTGAAGGTATTCAATCCTGCCATTGCCGACAAAAGCATCCTGCAAGTGAGAGGCTTTATCGGACGTGATTTTGTGTGTTCTCGTATGCTCCACAATGGTCATGTGGTCGTTCCAAACAAAGAAACTTTGTTGAATGTCGATGACAAACTTTATATTGTCTGTGCCGAAGAAGATGCAGCTGCTATTGTTGCTTTCATCGGTCCTGAAGTGGAGGTTGAATGGGATGAACAAGACGTACCAATGGCATCCAGAAAGCATACAGTCACCAAAGATAACATCAATGGTAAGACACTGGGCAGTTTGCACCCAAGTTCTATGTATGGCGTGAATGTCACTCGTCTATATCGTTCTGGTATTGAGCTGTTTGCTAGTCCAAGTATCATTCTGCAAGTGGGTGATATTTTGACTGTTGTGGGACCAGAAGATGCTGTGGATCGCTTTGCCAACAGAATTGGTGACAAGAAGCAACAGCTGGATAAGCCTAACCTGCTCACGCTCTTCCTGGGCATTCTCGTCGGCATCATCTTTGGTATGCTGCCCATCAGTATTCCTGGTATGTCCATGCCTGTGAAGTTAGGTTTGGCTGGTGGCCCACTCATCATTGCCATCCTGCTGGGTCGCTTTGGCTATAAACTTAAATTGGTGGCCTACACCACCAACTCTGCTTCGCTGATGATTCGAGACATCGGTCTGGTGCTCTTCCTTGCGAGCGTAGGTATCAAGGCTGGTGGAAACTTTGTTGATACAGTCATCAATGGGGGTGTTCACTACGTCTGGACAGGTTTCCTCATCACCATCATCCCATTGATCATCATGGGCATCTTTGCTCGTGTGAAGTGGCGCATGAACTACTTCCTGCTGATGGGTATCATGAGTGGAGCCACAACTGATCCACCAGCATTGGCATTCAGCACCTCTAACGCCAATAACGGCATTCCGACGGTTGGTTATTCCACAGTATATCCATTATCTATGTTCCTGCGCATCATCACAGCGCAAGTCATCATCTTACTCTTATGCAGTTAGACATTAACGACATACTTCATACACTCTTGCAGTCAGCAGATTTACCTCTGTTGGCTGCATTTGCACTGGGTATATTGGTAGCACTCAACCCTTGCCAATTGGCCATCAGCATCTCCGCTTTGGCATACGAATATCGCAATGGAAAGAAGCTGATTGATGGCATCATCTATGCATTTGGTAGAACACTCACTTACACGCTGTTGGGATGGGTGACCATGTGCCTGATTGGAGGAGGCAGCAATGTGGCAGGTCTGCAGAACGTGCTGTCAATGGCTGAAGTAGCAGTACCCTACGTACTGATCATCTTAGGAATATACCTCATCTACAGAGCATTCCGTCGTCATCATCATCATGGGGACGACTGCCACAATAGCGGAAGAATCATTAAAAGGAATGGTCCTCTTGGCTCATTGGTATTAGGTATGACACTCGCCCTTGCCTTCTGTCCTGAAAGTGCCATTTTCTATTTTGGCATGATGATACCTCTAAGCATCTCCAGCAGTGTGGGCGCCATCGTCCCATTGGTTTTTGGGTTAGCAGCCAGCATCCCAGTCATCGTCATTGCGTGGCTCATGCACAAGGCTGTGAATGGGGCAGCCAAACTGAGTCATGGGTTTGAACATTTCCAACAGTGGCTTAATGGCATCACTGGTGTATTGTTCATACTCATTGCCATCCTACTTTTCATGGAAGAATAAGAAATTATTGAGGCAATTAAACAACTTTAATAAAACAAAATGCCAATAAATGATTTTTTTGTACTACCTTCGCAACTAAAATCATTCCAATCATCATCTGAAACACCAAAAAATGACAGAAGAAGACAGACAACGAGGGCATGAAGACATCTCTGGAAGAAGCGCATCGCAATTGGTGCGCGAACTTCTTCACCTCATTTTGGTACTGATCTGGAAATTCCTTATCTGGCTCATTAAGAGATTCTTGAAAGGAGTCCTTTGGTGTATGCAGGCTGCGGAAGAAGGTTGGAGGCGCCTTAACGACTGGTGGCACGACAACGACACCCAAGAGAAAGTCGCCAAAACCAAAACCTGGATCAAGATGGCCGCCAAGACCTTCGGCAGATGGTGTGTCATTGCAGGGAAAGCCACCCTTCACGGCATTATCGTTGGAAGCAAAGCCACTTGGTATGGTCTCAAGGTAGCAGCTAAAGCGACTGTCAATGGTATCGTCATTGCTATCAAGGCGACCATTCAAGGTATTATCCATCTACGTCCAACCATCAAAAAGATTGGTCAGCTCATCGTTCAAGGCGCCAAAGCTACCGTCGCATGGATCAAGCGCTGCAAACGAGGAATGAAACTCTCACGTATCAGAAGAAGGCGTAGGTATGAAGCTTTCCGTCGAAACGGAGGTGTGAAAGGCTGGATGATCAACACTTCACACAATGTACGAAAGAACATTGAGATGTTCATGGAAGAAGACCAGGAAGAGGCCGCACCTGATGCTGTGACAGAAGATGACATTATGGAAGAGGCATTGGAGGAAGGAGCCAACGATGGCAGGAAGTCCATGAAGATTGGCAAATCCTTCATCACACACGCTAAAAATTTCATGGATGTGGAATAATTCCCTATCTGTCCTATCAAAATACCCAAACCCAAAAACAACACAACATCGTGAAAAAGATTCTTTTTATTCTCCTGCTCCTCATGACCCTCATTCCTCAGCAAGGTCATGCCGTGCTCAAAGAAAAGGACCTCGGACATACCCTGCACGTTCTGCGTCTTGAACTCTACAACAAGTGGACCAGGCAAAAAGAGCGGATGAAGCAGATGGAGGAACGCCGAAAGGCACAACACGCCAGACTTGTAGAGGTCACCAAACGCTGTGAAACCACGAGTCTCATCCTCTATTCACAAGGGCAGGACTTTACCTTCGATATGGCTTATGCGTGCCAGGAGGCAACATCTTTGTATCAGGAATTCAAGAAAAGCACCATTCCTTTTGACCAAATCAAACAGAATATCGAGTTCGAAATTACCAACTATGATAGTTTGATTCACTCCTTGAAGCAGATTCCACCCGTCATTCTCGATCAAGAAAAGAAAGATAGCATACAAATTCTCGTCAAAGAGGAAGGCACCTTCCAACTGGATGTCCAAGGGATGCAGGATAGAGCTATGTGCATCGAGTATGCTGAGACATTAAGAGCGAACATGCTCGTCATTCTGATAAAACTGGAGCAAGAAAACAAGTATTATACAGCCCTGTTCAATCGTGTAGAACGACTGAACAACTTTGCCCAAAAGAAATATACGGACTTGCAACAGAGCATCTTCATCAATCCTGGCACCAGCTACCCTCAGATTCTTATGGCTATTCCTCGTCAGTGGGAGCGGATGAAAGACGATTTCAACACCAAATATAAGCCATTGAAAGAACGGCGCAACGGGCAATTCACAGAATACAAATCAGAATGGAGAGGTGGCATCGTCATGTTTGCCAGTATCTTCATGTTGGTCTATATCCTTGGAGGTATCATCTTGAGTAATGTGATTCTTCGCTGGGGGGTGCCCAAGCGATTCCGAACAGAAGCGTTCATGCAAAAACGTGGTACCCTCATCATGACCCTTGCTGTAGTGATTTTCGCCATTGCTGTCATGATTGTACGTACCGTTTTCCATCACAACTTGATGCTGATGGCAACCAATCTTATGATTGAGATGGCATGGTTGTTTGTCGCCATTCTTGTCTCGTTGATTATTCGTCTGAAAAGCACAGAAATCAAGGAAGGAGTCAAAGCATATACCCCATTCATGCTCATGTCGATGGTTGTCATCTGTTTCCGAATCATATTGATTCCCAACACTTTGGTCAACATCATCTTTCCACCCATCTTGGTTATCTTCACCATCTGGCAATCCATCATGCTGAAAAAGAGTTGGAAATCCATCCCTACCAGTGATGCCATCTACTGTTCTGTCTCGCTCTTTGCCATGTTGGCGTCATGTGTCTTGTCCTGGATTGGTTTCACGCTCATGGGCGTCCAGATCATCGTCTGGTGGACTTTCCAGTTAGCAGCTATCGCCTCCATCACCTGCTGTTACGACCTGATGGAGATGTACGAGAACCGTTACCTCTGCCAACGCATCAAGAAGGCATATGGAGACAGCGTCAAGGAAGATGACATTCGATTTAGGATGAAACGTGGCGATTTCGTGGATCAGACCTGGGTGTACGATTTCGTCAATCGTGCCTTTATCCCTGTATGTGCCGTATTCTCCGTTATGCACTGCATCTACTTGGCTGCCAAGATATTCAACCTGAGACATTTGTGCATTACATGGCTCATGCAGGAAATTCACGTCGAAAGACTGTTTACAGCATCTGCCTTCAAGATTTTCATTGTGGTTGCTTTGTTCTTTGTCTTCAAATACATCAACTACATCGTACGTTCCTCATGGTTCAGGTATCGCAGAAGAACAAAGAACAAAGACTTCAATGCAACCCTTGCACGCAACATCATTGGTCTGTTGATTTGGAGTATTTACGTCATTGCAGTCTTCTTGATGCTTCACGTGCCAGGAACAGGCATCGCCATTGTGACAGGTGGTCTGTCCACTGGTATGGGTTTCGCATCCAAGAGCCTGTTGGAGAACTTCTTCTACGGCATTTCGCTCATGTCTGGTCGTGTGCGTGTGGGCGATTACATCGAATATGACGGAATGATAGGAAAGGTGGAAAGCATCACCTATCAAAGTACACAAATCACCACTTTGGATGGCAGCGTGGTCGCCATTCTCAACTCCGACCTCTTCAGCAAGAACTTCAAGAACCTGACGCGCAATCATCAGTATGAACGATTAGCCATTCCATTTGGCGTGTCCTATGGTACCAATGTGGAAGATGTGAGAAGGCTGATTGTAGATGGCATCAAGAAGATATGCAAGAAGACACCTGATGGTCGTGACATCGTCACACCCAAACACCCCATCATTGTCGCTTTTTCCGACTTTGGTTCCAGCAGTGTTGACCTGCTTCTGGTGGTTTGGGTGCTTGTTGACCAGCGCATCTCTTTCACAGCTCAGGCCAAAGAAACGATTTATCAGGTGCTCAATGCTAACAACATCGAGATTCCGTTCCCACAACAAGACATTTATATCAGAAGTATTACCAAATCGGAGCAGAACTGACGTTAAAAAACAAAAAAACGCCCTTTACAAGCAAAAAAAATGTCAATTGTAGCGACTGAACGAAAAAAAAGTATTACTTTTGCCTCGAAACTGAGTGAAGGTGTGCCAAAAGGTGCCTCATCAGTGTGCCAAAACGTAGAAATAACTAAAAAATAAAGATAATCTATGGAAGTAAAGAAATCCAAAAAAGCAGATCTTGAGGGCACCAAAAGCACAGGACTGCTCATCGGCTACATTGTAGCTCTTGCTGCCATGTTTGCATGCTTCGAGTACACCACTCGTACTTACGCAGAAACAGACGTTGTGTACTCTACAGTGGCTTACGTGTCTGAGGAGGAAGTTGTTCCTATCACTCAGCCCATCTTCACAGCAGCACCACCTCCACCAGCAGAGACTCCTGCTGTGGCAGAAATCCTCGACATCGTGGACAACAACACGGACATCGAAGAGGAAAAGATTGAAACCTCTGAGGACACTCACGAGGCTCAGTCTGGTCCTGTAGCTCACGTGTCTGGTCCTGTGATGGCAGCCCCTGGTCCTATTCAGGAAGAAGGTGACGAAACTGAAATCTTCGAGGTCGTAGAGCAGAACCCATCTTTCCCAGGTGGTGATGAAGCACTGATGAAGTGGCTCCAGAAGAACCTGAAGTACCCACCAGTAGCACAGGAGAACAACATTCAGGGTAAAGTGTACATCCAGTTTGTGGTGAACAAGGACGGTTCTATCGTTGACCCAAAGATTCTCCGCAGTGCTGATGCTTCACTTGACAAGGAAGCCATGCGCGTAGTACAGGCAATGCCTAAGTGGACTCCTGGCAGACAGCGTGGTAAGGCTGTGCGTGTACGCTTCACGCTCCCTGTCACTTTCCGTTTGCAGTAAGCCGATCATCACCTCATCGCTCATGACGATGATGGAACAACAACAAACATGCCGCACACACATCCGCTGTGCGGCTTTTTTTTACGATGCACCCATTTACACATTATATATAATATATGTACGCGATAACAGAACTTACCCTGAAAATCAACCTTGCCGTAGAGAACATTCAGTACAATGCTGAGCCTAAGAACCTCTACGACCCCATCCGATATATCCTCTCCATCGGAGGCAAACGTGTTCGTCCCCTGCTCATGCTCATGGGTTACAACCTCTATAAGGAAGACGTTGATGCCATCATGAACAACGCATTGGCACTGGAAGCATACCACAACTTCACCCTGCTGCACGACGACCTGATGGACAAGAGCGACCTGCGTCGTGGCCACCCCACAGTACACAAGAAGTGGGACGAGAACACAGCCATCCTGTCTGGTGACACAATGCTTATCATGGCCTACCAGCTCTTCAACAAAGGCATGAAAAACGATGAAGCGTTTACAGCCTTCATCGATGCCACATTGGGTGTGGGCGAAGGACAGCAGTACGATATGGACTTCGAAACCCGCAACGATGTGACAGAAGCTGAATACATGGAGATGATTCGTATGAAGACCTCCCTGCTTTTGGGCTATGCACTGAAGACTGGTGCGATGTTGGCAGGCGCAGACCAAGAAGATGTCAACAATCTCTACACTTTTGGAGAGAAGATGGGACTTGCATTTCAATTGCAAGACGATCTGCTCGATGTCTATGGCGACCCTACCCAATTCCAGAAGAAATTAGGAGGCGACATCGTCGAGAATAAGAAAACCTTCCTGCTTATCAACGCCTACCAGCGTGCCGACGATGCTCAGAAGGCAGAACTCGACCGTTGGGTAAATGCGCAAGCGTATGAGCCTGCAGAGAAAATTGCTGCCGTTACACATCTATATACTGTATTAGGCATCGACCAGCTGGCACAGCAAAAGATTGAGGAACTTTTCGCAGAATCGCTCAAGAGCCTCGACCAAGTGAAGGTTTCAGAAGAGAAGAAGGCAGAACTTCGCCTCTTCGCTAACAAACTGATGGGCAGAAAATATTAAGGAAAAAGCACAAAAGTCAGAAACACTTAGATGATAGACACCCATGCACATATTGACGGACCAGAGTTTGCTGACGACCTCGAAGCAGTCATTCAACGGGCAAAAGACGCAGGAGTGAAAAGAATCTTCGTTCCAGGCATCTGCCTCAAAGACACCCCCCATCTGCTCGACGTCTGTCAAGCCCATCCCGACTACCTCTACCCCATGATTGGGCTACACCCTGAGAACATCATGGACGAAGACTACCATCAAGCTCTCGACCAGTTGGAAAACCTGCTTGTCAGCGAAATGAGCCAATCAGCCCGTTCACCCCACCCTCTCCCAATCGCCATTGGCGAAATCGGACTCGACCTCTATTGGGATGACACCCACAAACAGGAGCAACTCGAAGTGTTCGAGCATCAGGTACAGTGGGCAGAGAAATATGAGCTTCCCCTCATGATTCACTCACGCAATGCGCACCAAGAACTCATGAACGTGATGGAACGTCATCGTGCTAGCAACCTCAGCGGCGTGTTCCACTGTTTCACAGGCACAGAGGAGGAAGCGCGTGACCTACTCACCTTCCCCAATTTCATGTTGGGCATCGGAGGCGTGCTCACCTTTAAGAAATCCACTTTGAGGGAGGTCGTCAAGAACGCCGTTCCACTATCCAGAATTGTGCTCGAAACCGATTCACCCTACATGGCACCAGTGCCAAATCGTGGCAAAAGGAACGAAAGTGCATACGTGAGAAGTGTGGCAGAGAAACTTGCAGAGATTTACAACACCAATTTTGACGACATTGTGCTTCAAACAACTAAAAATACCCTTAAAGTTTTCAAAAAAGTGACTTTTTTCGATAAAAAATGAAAGTTTCCGTACTTTTACAATTATTGATAAGAAAAAAATCATTATTTTTGTCCCGAATTATGGGTTGTCCATCCGTTTTGACGGCAGAAACATCCCAAAAGCGAGGTTTCATTACCCCGCAACGCCACAAAAAAGGAGAATAAGAAGGAGAGATGCTCGAGTGGCTGAAGAGGCACGCCTGGAAAGCGTGTATACGTCAAAAGCGTATCCGGGGTTCGAATCCCCGTCTCTCCGCCAAGGGGATAGGCGTAAGCCAATCGACTTGACGAAGGACTCCAAAACAAGATAGAACAACAAACAAAAAAATTAAATAAGTTATTAATCTTAAAATTTTCAAGACAATGAAAAAAATTTTTGCTATCATTGCATTGATGGGTGTGTTTACATTTGGTATGACACAAACTGCTTCAGCTCAGGACGAAAGTGCAGACTCTGCAGCAACTGAGCAGGTAGATTCTGCTGCTGTTGACACTGCAGCTGCTCCAGTAGTTGACGAGGCTGAGCCAGTCGACGCTGAGCCAGTCGAGACTGGTATGTACAAGGACATCAAGACTAAGTTCATCGAGGGTTCTGCAGGCTTCATGGCACTCGTAGCCATCGCTCTGATCATCGGTCTTGCATTCTGTATCGAGCGTATCATCTACCTCGCACTCTCTAAGGTGAACACAGTGAAGCTCATCGAAGATGTTGAGGATGCCCTCATCAAGAAGAACGACCTCGAAGGTGCAAAGGCTATCGCACGCGACACTCGCGGTCCTATTGCTTCTATCTTCTATCAGGGTCTCACCCGTATGGACGATGGTGCAGACGCAGTGGAGAAGTCAGTTGTTGCTTACGGCGCAGTTCAGGCTTCTAAGCTCGAAAGCGGTTGCTCTTGGATCACCCTCTTCATCGGTATGGCTCCATCTCTCGGATTCTTGGGAACTGTGATCGGTATGGTGAAGGCATTCGACGACATCCAGGCTGCAGGTGACATCTCTCCAACAGTCGTTGCAGGTGGTATGAAGGTGGCCCTTTTGACTACTATCTTCGGTATCGTCGTTGCCCTTATTCTTCAGATTTTCTACAACTATATCCTTGCTGAAATTGAAGGTCTTACCGCTAAGATGGAAGACTCAACCATTTCTCTCCTTGACATCGTTGCCAAGTACAACAACAAGAAGTAATTAAGAACATCGGAACTATACATCCGAAACATGTCTTAATCTCTTCAAATTAGTCATTAACTATTTAATTAAGGAGAAAAAAAATGGATAAAGTACAAGTAATAAGCGCACAGGACAAGGTGGAGAAAATCGCCAAGATTGTGTTGTGGAGCCTTATCGGCATCTCAATCGTGGTCATGGCGCTCTTCCTGCTCGTAGGTTACGATACACCTTACGAAGAAGATCCTAAACAAGTAAATCCACAGATGACAGACCTCCTGCTTATCTGGACTTACATCCTCATCTTCGCCACCATCATCATCACTATCGGTGCTGTGATTTATGGCTATGTGAACGGCTCCAACAAGTCTAAGCACGAAGATGTTGGTATGGCAAGCAAGGCTGGTCTCATTGGATGGGGCACCCTCATCGTTGGTGTGGTAGCAGGTCTCATCGTTGGTTTCGCCAACAAAGACGAGGTGCTCCTCATCAATGGTAAGGACTGGAACATTCCTTCTGACATCATTTTGACAGACACTTCAATCATTGCCATCGTCGTTCTGACGATTGTGACAATCATTGTGACTGCCTACAGTATGATTACTAGCAAGAAGTCATAAACCTTTAACTCAGAGCAAACTATGGGAAAGAAAAGAAAAATGCCAGGACTGAACACCAGTTCTACAGCCGACATCTCATTCATGTTGCTCATCTTCTTCCTTGTGACAACGTCAATGGACACCGACCAGGGTCTGGCACGTACACTGCCAAAACCACCAGAGGATGACCAATTGAACAACGAAATCAAGGTTAAGGAGCGCAATATCCTTAACATTCGTATCAACAAGGACAACTACCTCCTCATTGGCGATGACTACGCTACGCTTGCAGACGTGAAGGAGAGAGCTAAAGAGTTTATCAAGAATCCTGACAACAAGCCCAATCTGCCTGAACTCAAGCCCAAGAAAGTCAAGGAGCTTGGTGGTAAGACATTCATGGTGACAGAAAACCATGTCATCTCCGTTCAGACAGACCGAGGTACCGACTACGGAGTGTATTTCGCAGTGCAGGACGCATTGGTATCGGCCTACAACGAACTTCGTGACGAACTGTCCAAAGAAGAATTTGGCTACAAGTACGAGTTCCTGACAGCAGACCAGCAGAAAGGCATCCGCGAAGTATATCCGCAGAAGATATCTGAGGCAGAACCAAAGAAATATGGAGGACAACAATAATGAGCAGATTTAACAAAGGCGGAGGCAGAGAAATGCCTGAGATGAACACCTCATCTCTCCCTGACTTGATCTTCACCATCCTGTTCTTCTTCATGATGGTTACCACCATGCGTGAAGTGACACTCCAAGTGAGGTTCGAGAAGCCAATCGGTACTCAGCTTGAGAAATTGGCTCGTAAGTCCAGTACTTCTTTCATCTACATCGGTCAGCCTACCGATCAGCTGAAGGGTCAGTATGGTTCGTCACATCGTATCCAGCTGAACGACAGAATTTGTGAGGCTAACCAGGTTTACGACTTCGTGATGGAAGAGCGTGGTGAATTGGCAGAAGCAGACAAGCCATTCTACACTGTCTCTATCAAGGCAGACCACCACACCCCAATGGGTATCATCACAGACGTAAAGCAGGTGCTGCGTAAGGCGTACGCCCTCAAGATGATGTACTCGGCTAACAAACAGCAGTAATAATCTAAACAAACTCGATAAAAAAAGAGCGACCCGCACCACGTGAGTCGCTCTTTTTTTGTACCTTTGCACACAGAATACAAAACCACCTCACAAACCTACACGTCAATGAATCTCATTACCCTCATGCGCAAGATTGCGCCATACGTTCGCCCCTACAAGTGGTTAGTGGTCGCTACCCTGTTGCTCACACTCATCGGTTCACTCATCGCACAGGTCAATGCCGTTGTGCTCGATCGCACGGTCGATGCCATCAACGCCCTCGTTGTGCCTGAAGGCTTCGAATGGAGCAAGGCAGCCCACATCCTAACCATCATCAGCATCATCCTCTTGGGCAAGGAAGTGCTGGCAGCCATCATCCGCTATGCCCAGAACTACTATGGTGAGCGCATGCGCATCTTCGTCAGCAAAGACCTCTCACAGGCCGTAGTTGACCGCATCCTCAGCTACCGCATGGCATTCTTCTCTCGTTCTGGCAATGAGACAGGGCGTCTGCAGACACGTATCGACCAAGGCGTCAGTTCCCTCTCCGCCACAGTTCAGAACGTTTTCATCAACCTGCTGCCCATGCTCACCAGTGCCCTCTTGGCACTCATCCTCATGTTCTCTGCAAACGTATATGTGGGTCTCACTGCCCTACTCATCGTACCCATCTACATCTGGCTTGCCTTAGCCCAGGCACGTCGCCTCAAAGGATGGCGCTCCAATATGCGACATTTCCGCGAAACGAAAAGTTCTGGATTGGTGAGTATCATCGAGAGTATGAACGTCATCAAGTCCTTCAACCGCGAGAACATCGAGAGCCAGAAGCAATGGGACATCCAAACACAATTCACAGACAATCAGATGCTCGTGCGCAAGACCTCCTTCCGTTTCGACGGCATGAAGAGCCTTGTGCAGCAGGTCGGCACCGTCCTCATCATCATTCTCACCGCCTACCTCGTTCTCATCGAATATCCAGGCATGACCATCGGTAAAATCATGTATCACGTCATGCTCTTCGCCAACGTCACAGCCCCCATCACCCAGTTGCAGTTCATCTTCGATTCCCTCAACGATGCCCTCATCTATGCTGAAGGCTTCTTCGACATCCTCGATGCCAAAGACGAGAAAGAGCCTACGGGTACTTATCGTCCCGACAAGGTGAAAGGCGAGTTCGAGGTTCGTGGCGTCGATTTCACCTACCCCAACGGCACCAAAGCCCTCCACAACATCAACATGACCATCAAGAGTGGAGAGATTACCGCCTTTGTCGGACTCTCAGGAGCAGGTAAATCCACCATCGTCAACCTCCTCGACAAATTCTACGAACCCGACTGCGGACAGATCCTGCTCGATGGCGTTGATCTGCATGACTACGACACCCAGTTCCTCCGCGACCACATCGGACTCGTGCTTCAGAAGAACCACATCTTCGAAGGCACCATCGAAGAGAACATCCGCTACGGCAAGCCCGACGCCACAGAGGAAGAAGTCATCGAAGCCGCCCAGAAAGCCTACATCTACGACCAGGTGATGAAACTGCCCAAGGGGATGCAGAGCCAAGCTACAGCCCTCTCAGGCGGTCAGCAGCAACGCATCGCCATCGCCCGCATGTTCCTCAAGAATCCCCCCATCATCTTCCTCGACGAACCCACCGCCAGTCTCGATGCTGTCGCCACAGAACAAATCAAAGCCTCCATCGACGCCATCAAGCGCGACCGTACCGTCATCATCATCAGCCACAGCATCAGCCAGATCATCGATTCCGACATGGTCTATGCCCTCAAGGACGGCCGTGTAGAACAATCGGGCAACCCAGACGAGCTCTACCAGAAAGGTGGTGTCTATAAAGATATCCTCGATGCCTCTGCACGCAGTCTCAACATAGACAAACTCGCCCACACCCTCGACCACAATGGCGACGGGCAACTCTTCGACTAAAACCCTAAACGACCGAACATAAACAAAAAAACGTCCGTTCTTTACAATAAAGAGCGGGATTTTTTGTACCTTTGCAAAAGAAATCAAAAAGAGAAGAGAAAAATATGAGAAAGTTATTAAAATAGACAATAGAATGAAACCATATCTTGACTTACTCGACCGCATCCTGAAAGAAGGGGTGCAGAAGGGCGACCGAACTGGTACAGGCACCATATCGGTGTTTGGCAACCAGATGCGCTTCAACTTGCAGGAAGGCTTCCCCTTGCTGACTACGAAGAAGCTGCACTTGAAATCAATTATCTATGAACTGCTGTGGTTCTTGCAGGGCAACACGAATGCGAAGTGGCTGCAAGACCGTGGGGTGAGAATTTGGAACGAGTGGGCTGACGAAGACGGCAACTTGGGACACATCTATGGCTACCAATGGCGCAGCTGGCCTGACTACAATGGTGGTCACATCGACCAGATCAGCGAGGTGATTGACAAAATCAAGAAGAACCCCAATTCACGCCGACTGATTGTATCTGCTTGGAATGTAGCTGATATCGACAACATGAACCTGCCCCCCTGCCACATCCTGTTCCAGTTTTATGTGGCTGACGGCAAACTGAGTTGCCAGCTGTATCAGAGAAGTGCGGACACGTTCTTGGGTGTGCCGTTCAACATTGCCTCGTATGCCCTGCTGACCATGATGGTGGCACAGGTGTGCGACCTGCAACCAGGCGATTTCGTCTATACGACAGGCGACACTCACCTCTATCTCGACCACCTCGAGCAGGCAAAGCTGCAATTGACACGTGAACCTCGTAAACTGCCAAAGATGAAGATCAACCCCAACGTGAAGAGCATCTTCGATTTCCAATACGAAGACTTCGAACTGGTTGATTATGACCCACATCCACATATCAAAGCAACTGTAAGCGTCTAGATAAGTTAAAAACTATAAACTAAAAACTAAAAGTAATAGTATCCTTTATCGGGATGATTAGTAACTTATACTTTTAGTTTTTAGTTTTTAACTTTTAGTTATATATGATTTCAATTATTGTAGCGATAGCAGAGAACAGGGCGATTGGCTCTGAGAACAAACTGATTTATTGGTTGCCCAACGACTTGAAGCGTTTCAAGGCATTGACGACAGGCAATACCATCATCATGGGCAGACGTACATTTGAGAGCTTACCCAAAGGAGCATTGCCTAACAGACGGAACATCGTACTGTCACGCAAGGGCAAGGCTGAGGACTTCCCTGGGGCAGACCTCTACCCCACTCTCGATGCCGCTTTGGCTTCATGCGAGGGAGAGGTCTATATCATTGGGGGCGCATCTGTCTATCGCCAGGCATTGCCAAAGGCAGATCGTCTGTGTCTGACCTACATTTACGACACGCCAGAAAAGGCAGACACGTTCTTTCCTGAAATTGATGAAGATGAATGGGTGGAAACCTTCAGAGAAGAGCATGATGTGGACGAGAAGCACGCTTACAGATATGCGTTTGTGAATTTAGAGAGAAAAGCATGAATCTGCCCCAAGACTTTGAACAAATGATGACCCAGCACCTCGGCAAGGAGGAGTACGACCAACTTGCTGAGGCGCTTTCCTTGCCTGCACCCACCAGCATACGCATCAACCCCAAAAAGGTTGCGGCAGAAGAACTTGCGATGTTGAAAGAGGCAGAGCAGGTTCCTTGGTGTAAAGACGGATTCTACTTGAAAGAGCGTCCTTCGTTCACGTTCGACCCACTCTTTCATGCAGGGTGCTACTATGTGCAGGAGGCATCGTCAATGTTCTTGTCACACATTCTGAACCAGTATGTAAAAGAACCTGTTGTGGCACTCGACCTCTGTGCTGCCCCTGGAGGAAAATCAACGTTGGCACTATCGGAATTGCCAGAGGGTTCGCTGCTAATAGCCAATGAGGTGGTCAGACAACGGGCAAACATCTTGGCAGAGAACATCATGAAATGGGGCAATCCCAACTGCATCGTGACCAACAACTATGCCGAAGACTTCCAGGCATTTAGCGATGCGTTCGACCTAATCATCTGCGATGCACCCTGCTCGGGTGAAGGCATGTTTCGCAAAGACCCGAACAGTATCGAAGAATGGAGTTTCGCTAATGTGGACACGTGCTGGAGACGGCAACGCGACATCGTACGTGATATTTGGCACACCCTGAAAGAAGGTGGACTGTTCATCTATAGCACTTGCACCTACAACCCTCTGGAGGATGAAGAAAATGTTGCTTGGATGGCAAAGACCCTGGGGGCAGAAGTGTTATCGTGCCATCCTTTGAAAGAATGGGGACTGACAGAGACCAACACACATTTCTATCCCCATCGCATCAAGGGTGAAGGTTTCTTTATCAGCGTGTTACGGAAAACTGCTGATGAGGAAGAAGTGGGGAGTCATCGGCGAAAGAACAAGTCCGATCGCTTGTTGCAATTGGCGAGACGCACCTTGAAAGTGGTGTACGCTGGTATGGAAGACCCCATGCAAACCGACAAGCATGGACGTCCTAATCACAGCCTTGCCATGTTGAGCAACCTCAATCGGGATACCTTCCCAATGGTGGATGTATCAGAAGAACAAGCCATTGCCTATCTTCGCACAGAAGCTTTGCAACTGCCGGCCGACACCCCAAAAGGGTATGTGATCATCACTTATCAAGGACATCCCCTCGGCTTTGTCAAGAACATTGGTAATAGGGCAAACAACCTCTATCCTACGGAATGGAGAATCAGAAAAACAAATTTTTAGTTTTTTAGTTTTTGATTCTCAAATTAAATCACTATCTTTGCACACGAAAAACTTAACTAATTAACACAAATGAATTTATACGTACGATATTTTGACCACGAATACTTGGCAAAGTCTGTGGATGACGCCCTCGAGTTTCTTAGTTCTATACCAGAAATCAAATTGGAAAGCAATGCAGCCAGCCGCATCACCACTTTTCTCAATTCATCCAACCTCTACCCTTTCCGTTTGAAAGTAAGCTATTCCAACTATGTGCTCTTCTTGAAGACTGAAGCTGAAAATTTGGAGCAGTTCAAGGAGGAGGAAGCATTGCGCAAGGAGCAGAAGATTGACCGTGTTTCCACAATGGCAGAACGCAAGAAGAGCATCATTGATGCCCTCAACGAAGAAAATATAGGCTGGTGGGAAGCAGGACTGACTTTCAAGCGCGTACTGATCATTCCAGAGACTGGCAAGTGCAAGTATGTGGACACTCCCTTCCGTGTGCGCCTCAAGGCTGTCAGTGCCATTGATGCCTACAACCGCATCGTTGACCACTTGAAGAGTCGCCCAGAGGTTGACCCACGTTCCCAGTTCCCATCTGCCAAGAGCGAAAAGTTTGAATATCAGTTTATCGGAGAAGACGAGTCAACTGAGGAAGAGGCCGTCAACGAATAACAAGCATTTTAGAAGATGAAGTTCTCCTCTTCATCTGCTTCTTCCTTACGTTTGGCAGCAGCCTTGCGTTCTTCCTCTTCAGGTTTATATTCATTGAGCGTCGTGCCGTAGGTGGTACGAAGCACACGGAATTCCGTGCGGCGATTCAGGGCGTTCAGCACCTCCTGCTCGTCCTTATCCTTGATACGCAGGATGTAGTTCTCTGTCAAGGTGTCATTCACCTGCACCTCCACCTTCGGATCGCCAGCAAGGAGGGTTTCCGCCAGTTTCTTGGAAATAATCTTTGGACGCGATTCACCATAACCAACAGCCGTAAGGCGGTCTTTGGCGATGCCGTGCTGGATGAGGTAGCGTACCACAGATTCAGCACGCCTTTGAGACAGGCGCTGGTTGTAATCATCGTTACCTCGATAGTCACAATGGGCTGACAATTCGATGGTGATGTTGGGGTTCTCATTCATCATGTCCACCAGTTTGTCAAGAGCCTCTGTCGATTCAGGCGTGAGGTCTGCACGGTCGAACTCATAGAAGATATTGTCGATGAGCACAGGCACATTGATAGGCGGCAGAGGGAACTGCAACGTGTATTCGTGACTTTCCTCCTCATCCTCCACATCCACACGGATTTCATTCTTCACATTGAGGTAGCCCTTGCAAGTGCCCAACAACACATAATCCACACCAGGCTTCAGCACCTGAGTGAACGAGCCATCACCCTTCACAGAGAGTTTCAGGTTGGTACCGTCGTTGCCCACCATATAGACGAGGGCTTCAGGCAGTTCATAACCGTCCTTCTCATACACCCAACCCGTCACCGTCTGCAGAATCTCAGGACATTCGAAAGAAAAGAGGTGTTCCCATCCCTTACCGTCATTACGTGAAGAAGAGAAGAAACCACGATTGTGCACTCCTTCGAACGTCATACCGAAATCGTCGGCAGATGAGTTAAGCGGATATTGCTGATTCTCCACGATCGTCCCACGAATGGAGTCTTCGTGTGCTATGAAAATGTCCAAGCCACCCATTCCTGGATGACCATCTGAAGAGAAATAGAGGTCACCATTAGGTCGGAAAGAAGGAAACATCTCATCGCCTGCCGTATTGATGGGACGACCAAGATTCTCCATTCCTCCAAAACCGCTCTGAAGAATGCGTGTACGCCAGATGTCCAAACCACCTTCACCTCCCTGGGCATCGCTGACGAAATAGAGCCATTCACCATCAGGACTGACGGCAGGATGGGCAAAGGAAGTCAACGTGTCGCGTGAAATGGCACACTTGGTTGGCTTACTCCAAGAGGCATCGCTGCGTTGCGACTGCCAAATCTCTGCATAACGAGGGTAATCAGGATCGCTGGAACAACGGGTGAAGTACATGGTCTTGCCGTCAGGACTGAGGCATGAAGCCCCTTCGTCATACTCCGTATTCACCTCACCCTCTATGGCTTCCACAGCTTGCCACTTGCCCTGTTCATTCTTTCGAGAGAAGAAGAGGTCACCAAAATTCAAGCCTGTCACTCCAGAGATGTCATCACCTTGCGCTTCCTTACGTGTAGAGGAAAGCACCAATTGACTGGCATCATCACCCACCAACATCGGGCTGTAATCAGACCTGCGCGAATTGAAAATTGTCTCCTTCTTAATCTTATACTGATTGGGCTTGGCCTTCCATTGTGGACCTAATTCGCACGACAGTAAACCGCTGCGAGCCAATTCATTATCAGGGTCTAATTCAAGATATTGATGAAAGTTCTGTGCCGCCTGCTTATACTGTCCCGCCTTCAACTGCTGACGAGCCAGATGCAAGTAAACTAGGCTATCGGGAATATGATATCGGATGGCATTCGTATAAGCCGCCATCGCTTTCTGCGTATAACCAATGTGACGGTAGCACTCACCCATCATGAAAGCACGCACAGCCCGCTTCTCCTTATCCTTGGGCGCACAACGAGAATACGACTTCTTGTAGTTGATGCTCGCCGCATAGTATTCCCCGATGGCATAGCTCTGTTCTGCCTTCTTGAACGCTACACCCTCGTTGCTACACGCCACCACCATCAAAGCCGCAATATATATCAATATGTGGAGAATCTTCCTTTCCATACCTCTAAAAACGAAAAAAAGGCTCCATTATTGTATGGAACCTTATAAAGCTGTCACCTCACTCCTCCTCCATTAACTTCTTCATCTTTCCAAATAATATCTCCACAAATGTAGGTGTTTTAGGTGCCGCATCCTCTCTTTCTTCTGTATCTTCCTCCTCTGGCTCATCATTGTCATGCTCTATGACTGGAGGTTGCTCTACAATTGGCACACACGTCTCCTCCGGCATCTCGTCTTCCTTGGAAGCAGCATGAGCATGCGTGTAGAATTTCTCTCGCAGATCCTTCAGACGCTTCATCTCGTCCTGTTTGGCAAGATTCACGTCCGTTCCTTCTTCCTCATCATTCTGATCAAAACCCGTCGCCACCACAGCCACCTTGATTTCGTCACCAAGGGTCTCATCAGGATAATGTCCCCACAGCACGTCCAGATTCTCGTCAAAGTTCTCCATGAACTCACTGATTTCCTCCAGTTCATCCATTCGGGCAGGATTCTGATTACCGCTATACACAATGTAAAGCAATCGACGCACCTTCTGCTTCTCCACATTCGCAACGAGCGGTGAACTGATCGCCTCCGACAACGCCTTGAAGATACGCTTCTCACCACTTGCCTTCGCCACCGACACCAACGCTGCACCACCATCCTTCATCACTGTACGCACATCGTTGTAATCCCTGTTGATGCTACCCTTCACCGTGATGATTTCAGCAATCGTCTTCGTAGCGATGGTCAACACCTCATCAGCCTTCTTCAGCCCCTCCTCCAGCGTCAACTTGTTATACCGCTCATTCTCCAGCAGCCGCTGGTTGTTGATGACGATGAGCGAATCCACGCATTTCTTCAGCGCTTCCATTCCCAGCAAAGCCTTGTCCATACGCTTCCGCATCTCCATCTTGAACGGCAAGGTCACCACACCCACCGTCAGGATGCCCATTTCCTTTGCCACACGGGCAATCACAGGTGCCGCACCCGTTCCAGTGCCCCCCCCCATACCAGCAGTGATAAACACCATCTTCGTCTCCTCGCCAAACATCGCCCTGATCTCCTCAATGCTCGCCTCAGCCATCTCACGTCCCAGTTCAGGAATACCTCCCGTACCAAGACCTGGACCAATCTGCATCTTGTTGGGCACCAAGTTCGCCTTCAGCACTTGACTGTCCGTGTTCGTCACCAGAAAAGACACGTTCTTCACGCCCTCTTCCCACATGTGTTGCACAGCATTTCCGCCGCCGCCTCCTACGCCAATCACTTTGATAATTCTCTCAGACTTGTCCTCAATGGGAAAGTTGAAAGGAGGCAATTCTTCCTCTTTTTTCATTCAATTTTCAGATTTTAATAAGTTATACAATCTTTTTCGCCAACCCTCCTCGGTCAGCATCTCACTTTATCATATATTCTCGGCCACAAAGTTACAAAGAAAGAGGGACATCTCCAAACATGTCCCCCTCCTTTTTTTTGACAAAACTAAAAAAACTTCACATTTGTATCATTTTTTTACATTTGTAAAAGAAAAACATCACGACCCCGTTGCTGTGGTGTTAATGTATTATATTGAATGTTCTGATTTTTTCCAGCATGGCGGCAGACCAGGCGGAGTCGCCCGCTATCTGGTAGCGAAAATGTCCCGTAGCTGAGGGGGTAAAGATGGTGACACATTCGGGGGTAACGGTCAGGATGCCGCGTTCGGAGAGCGTGAAAAGATGATTGCCCTCGGCAGCCTGAACGGTTGGCATCACATCCCACATGCGCTGGCCCGTGTTGCAGTTGCAGGTCATATACACTTGTTTGATAGGGTGCGCGTCCGTCCATGATACATCGCCGATGACTTGTTCTGGCGTGTATTCCACGGCCTGTCCCGTCTCCATCGGCGAGAATACCATATCGATATCCGCAGGCCAGAGGCGGAAGAACGTTTGTGCGAAGTCGGCGCCTTGTGCAAAGTTGAAGTCCGGCTCCTCGGTCTCGCCAAACACGCCGCCCTGCATATAGATGCACTTAACCTTCAGTCGCACCAGTTCTACACCATTGAGCGGCGAGTATTCATCGCCTTCCGACTGTAGCAGCTGTGCCAGACAGGTGACGAAGCCGGTACATACGATGCTTACCGAGTGGTCGAGCTGCGTGGCTAAAAGTTGGCGGTAAAGCTGCCAGCCGTCGGGCAACGCGCTATAGTTTGTGACGGTACGGCGGAACATGGGTTGTCCGTGACCATCCTGCATATCTGCAACATGTGCATAGTCTATCCACACCTTCGGGTTGTCGATGCCTTCACGGACGAGTCCGATGGGCACATTCCCGTGACCAAAGTACGTGTTCATCACATCTGTAAACACGGCGTTCTGTTCGCCTTCACGGTCTACCACCACACCCAGTAATTGGCATAGTCCCTGTTCCTCATAGCGGTAGAGCATCTCCAGTGCAAAAAGGTCGTCGGTCGAAGAACCGATGTCGGTGTCGAGTATGATCAGCGGCATGCCCACATACTCCTGTGGACTATCAGAATTATCCCTGTTATTACACGACATGAAAAGCATCATGCCGAAAAGGGCAATGATGGTAACGTGTATCCAGTGTATTAACCTTTTCATCATTCTTTTGAGGTTAATTAATGATTGTTTTATGTTGGGTTTGTTTCGAAATTCAGGTTGTTTTAATTCTTCGCAAAATTACGAAATAAAAAACAAACCTACAAATATTTCTGAAACTATTTTCAATAAGGCACAAAAACAACAATCACGACCCCGTTGCTGAGGTCGTGATTGTCATTCTTGCCGCATGGCACTAATTTACGAATCTACTAATTACGAATCTACTATGTTGAATATTTAACTGCAACACTGCAACGCTCAAAGACGTCTGAATTTCTTTTTATACTCGTCTGTCTTGCAGTAGTTGCCTGTGCTCTCATCAATAACGATGTAGCCACGACTTGCCCAACTGCGTAGGGTGGAATCGCCGTCACCGCTTTTCCCTTGACCTCGTCTCATCTGCCGATACTGTTCTTTGGTGAATTCATCGGGCAGAAGTTCCAAGAGGTTCTGTGGCCCCGACTGGCGCTGTATCTCCACCTCTTCACGCAGTTCCTTTTCCAGCTGCTGACCAAAGTAGAGCATCTTGCACCAGAGGTTGTACTGCTGAGTCCAGCGTACGAAATCTGAAATCTCCCGACTCCACTTGTAACCATGAGCCACATAGAGCACCATTCCTTTCAGCCAGGCGATGACGTTGGCACGATAGCTGAACACCCTGTATGCCTCGCTCTCATAGAGCTTTGCGGCATCCTTGTTCTCCTGTCTGATGTCGAGCGCCAGCTTCTTCGCCTGTGCACATTCGATGAGTCCGTTGGCAGCTTCCAATCGGTCGATGTAGGGCTTCAGCT
>Ga0310695_10002221_pt1 | contig 41734 bp, 35 predicted proteins | sample RumenRJG_04DNA_FD_203882 | JGI IMG/M metagenome (GOLD analysis project Ga0310695, IMG submission 203882) | Bovine rumen microbial communities from Lethbridge, Alberta, Canada - RJG_04 (v2) (version 2) | ecosystem: Host-associated > Mammals > Digestive system > Stomach > Rumen | place: Canada... | reverse complement strand
GAACCAAGGCTTGGTCTTGTGACGGATACCCTCGTTTGAACCATCGTTCATATTTACGAAGAGCTCCTCCCAATCTGCACCGAGAGTCTTGGCATCAACCGCATAGCCGTGGTTCTGAGAAGTAACAAAGCACTTGTCAGTTCCAACCATGCGAACTGGCTGGTTGTGAGAACGATGACCGTACTTCAGCTTATATATCTTTGCACCTGCAGCCTTTGAAAGCAACTGGTTACCCATGCAGATACCACAGATAGGCTTATCGCTCTTCTCCATCTGCTTACGGATAATCTTTACAGCATCCTCACACATATCTGGATCGCCAGGACCGTTAGCAAGGAACAGACCATCGAACTCCATGTCGGTATAGTCGTAGTTCCAAGGCACACGAACAACCTCGCAACCTCTATTGATAAGACAACGAATGATATTAGCCTTAACGCCACAGTCAACGAGCACTACCTTCTTATTGATAGATGTGCCTTCTGCTGGCTTGTATGTAACGATTTCCTTTACGGAAACCTGATCAACGAAGTTCACTCCCTCATAGTTAGCCTCTGGAATGTTGTCAGGCTCGTCATCGAAAAGGATCTTGCCCATCATCACACCATGCTCACGAAGAACCTTGGTAAGCTCACGAGTGTCGATACCTGTGATTCCTGGCACCTTCTCACGCTTCAACCAATCAGCAAGGCTCTCGTTGGAATTCCAGTGTGAGTTCTTCTCTGAATAGTCAGCAACGATGATTGCAGAGGCGTAAATCTTATCGCTCTCCATGAATGTAGGAAGTCCGTTATCCTCGAATGTAAATGGTGGTACACCATAGTTGCCTACGAGCGGATAGGTAAGAACCATCAACTGACCTGCGTATGAAGGATCCGTGAGACTCTCAGGATAACCCATCATAGCAGTGTTGAAGACTACCTCGCCTGCAACAGGTGCATCATAACCAAAGGACTTTCCGTGGAACTTAGTTCCATCATTAAGTACTAATGTAACGTTTCTCATTTATCTATTGTGATATAATTTCCTTACTCTTTCAACTTTCCTCTTTCAACTTTACACTTTACTCCTTCTTCTACAACCCATAAACTTTTTCGTAGAAGTTGACGAATGCCTGCAAGCAGAGTCGTGTACCGCCAGGGGTTGGATATTCACCAGTAAAGTACCAGTCACCCTTATGCTCTGGAATTGCCTTGTGGAGACCTTCTATTGACTGGAATACAATCTCAACAGGTGTTTTCATACCAGAAGGACGCAGCATTTCAACAACCTTGGCATTGATTTCCTCTACTGTAAATGGAGCGTAGATATCCTGTACGCAGTTCTTCATCTCTGCACGAGGCTTCATAAGCTCAGCCTTACAAGCCTTATATACATTATCTATAACGCTTGTCTTGTGTCTATCCTTGAGCAACTGTATTGCAGCTCTGAACACACAGAACTCCTCCAGCTTTGCCATGTCGATACCGTAATAGTCTGGATAACGGATCTGCGGAGCACTTGATACCATGACAATCTTCTTCGGATGCAGACGGTCAAGAATGCGGAAGATACTCTCACGAAGCGTTGTACCTCTTACGATAGAGTCATCGATTACAACGAGGTTATCAACTCCAGGTTCAAGAACATTGTATGTCACGTCATAAACGTGGGATGCAAGGTCGTTTCTTGTTGAACCCTCAGAGATAAACGTGCGCAGCTTGATATCCTTCCATGCCACCTTCTCAGACCTTACATATTCGTCAAGAATCTCCATGAGTTCCTCGCGGGTAGGCTTGTGATCCATATTGACTATGGTCTCTACCTTCTGAGCATTGATATAGTTCTTAAAACCAGTCAGCATTCCATAGAATGCAACCTCCGCAGTATTTGGAATGAAAGAGAATACCGTATGGCGATGGTCATTGTCGATAGCCTTAAGGATTGGGGCAGTCAACTGCTCGCCCAGTTTCTTTCTTTCATTGTAGATATCCTTGTCTGAACCGCGTGAGAAATATATTCTCTCGAATGAACACTTTGAGTCTCCCTTCTGCTCGATAACCTGCTTGAAACGCACATTACCCTGACGATTTACGAGTATTGCCTGACCAGGCTGCAATTCGATAATCTGACCTGCTTCAAGGTCGAAGGTTGTCTGAAGTACAGGACGCTCACTTGCCAAGGCCATAACCTCATCGGATACATAGTAGAAAGCAGGACGGATGCCCCAAGGATCTCGCATTGCGAACATCTCACCGCTACCTGTTATGCCACATACCACATAACCGCCATCGAAATACTGCATAGTGGTATCGAGCACATTGCTCATATCCACGTTGTTGTCGATGAACTCAGTAACTTCGCGGTTCTCAAGCCCCTGTTCCATTGCCAAAGCATAGTTACGCTCAACCTCCCTGTCAAGGCGGTGGCCCATGAGCTCAAGCATGATGTACGAGTCGGAGTAGATACGTGGGTACTGTCCCTGACTTGTAAGACGCTCAAAGATCTCGTCAATGTTGGTCATATTGAAGTTACCACACAGACAGAGATTCTTCGCCTTCCAGTTATTACGACGCAGGAATGGATGTACATACTGAAGACCTGACTTTCCCGTTGTTGAGTAGCGGAGGTGTCCCATATAGAGTTCACCTGCGAAGGAAATATGCTTTCTTGCATAGTCTGCATTATTCAACTGCTCTGATGTCAGTCCCTTCATGCTTCCATGCACAAGACCGAATATCTCGGTGATAGCATCCTTGCCTTCTGCACGTTCACGGAACATATACTCATTACCTGGCTTCACGTTCAGTTTTACGGCAGCCATACCAGCACCTTCCTGTCCACGGTTGTGCTGTTTCTCCATCATCAGATAGAGCTTGTTGAGTCCATACATCCACGTACCGTACTTCTCCTGATAGTACTCAAGTGGTTTGAGAAGGCGTATCATTGCAACGCCACATTCATGCTTCAGTGGTTCCATTTCTGTGTATTGTGTTCTAAATAATTATCCTTACCAATCTTTATATCCACTTATTCAACTGTTACTGACTTTGCCAGATTACGAGGCTGGTCAACATTGAGTCCCTTAGCCACAGCTACGTGATAAGATAGTAACTGCAATGGAATAACGCTGAGCAACGGAGCCAGACAACCAAGAGTCTCTGGTATCTCGATTACCTCATCAACCATATCCTTCACCAGTTCGTCACCCTCTGTAACAACAGCAATGATATGACCACCACGAGATATCACCTCCTGCATGTTTGAGATAATCTTCTGATACAACTGATGATGGGTTGCGATGAAGACAACTGGCATTTCCTCGTCAACGAGGGCGATAGGTCCGTGCTTCATCTCTGCTGCTGGATAACCCTCAGCATGGATATAAGAGATTTCCTTCAGTTTCAAAGCTCCCTCAAGGGCTACAGGATAGTTGTATCCACGTCCGAGATAGAGGAAGTTATGTGCGAAAGTGAACTTTGCAGAAAGTTCCTTAATCTTATCATTCTGTTCAAGTACCTTCTCTATCTTCTCTGGGATAAGGAGAAGTTCCTTGATTGTCTGCTCATACTCAGCCTGTGAAACGGTACCCTTAGCCATACCAAGAGCAAGTGAGAGCATAACAAGAACCGTAACCTGACCTGTGAATGCCTTTGTAGAAGCAACGCCGATTTCTGGTCCTACATGGATATAGACACCTGTATCTGATTCACGAGCAATACTTGAACCTACACCATTCACGATGCCGAATACCATAGCACCGTTTTCCTTTGCCATCTGAATTGCAGCAAGTGTATCTGCAGTCTCACCCGACTGAGAAATTGCCATTACGACATCATCAGCCTCAATAACAGGGTTACTGTAACGGAACTCGGAAGCGTATGCCACTTCTACAGGAATACGGCAGAACTGCTCAATCAACTGCTTTCCGATAAGACCTGCATGCCAAGATGTACCACATGAAACGATGATGATTCGCTTTGCACGAAGGAGCTCACGACGATGCTGGGTAACGGCACTAAGTACCACCTGAAGTCCCATCCCAGGACAATCCTTACCCATTGTGCATGAAGAGTATGGTGACTCAACAATACGACCACGCATACAATCCTTCAATACATTTGGCTGATCGAAGATTTCCTTCAGCATGAAATGAGGATAGCCCTCATGGTCGAGCATTGAGAGGTCAAGGTCAACTTCCTTTATCTCAGCATCAGCCTCTTCGCCATTGAGGTTATAGATCTTCATTTCCTTTCCACGCTCTATAACAGCGATTTCCTCATCCTTAAGATATACAATATGCTTTGTGTATTCTGCAATAGGAGAAGCATCAGAAGCAATGAAGAACTCAGAGTTTCCTTCTACGATACCTACGGCAAGAGGAGAAGACTTACGAGCGCATACGAGCTGATTAGGGAAACGCTTGTCTATTACTGCGATTGCATATGCACCGATAGCAACCTGTAGTGCATTACGAACTGCATTACCAAGACCGCAGTTTAGTTTCTGCTGGGTATATTCTATAAGCTGAACAAGAACTTCTGTATCAGTCTCACTCTTGAAAGTGAAACCACGCTGCTTCAACTGTTCGCGAAGTGTAGCATAGTTTTCAATGATACCATTATGAACAAGCGTAAGGTTGCCCGACTCACTTACATGTGGGTGTGCATTCACTTCACTTGGAACTCCATGAGTTGCCCAACGTGTATGAGCAATACCGATTGTTCCAGTAATATCCTTACCTTCCGCTGTTTTCTCAAGATCTGAGACTTTGCCCTTTGCCTTATATACATTGAGATTATTATCTGACGCAGAAAGCAAAGCACAACCAGCAGAGTCATAGCCACGATATTCCAATCGTTTCAAACCCTTGATAAGAATTGGATAAGCTTCCCTTGTTCCTATATAACCAACTATTCCGCACATATATCTTTTTATTTTCTGTTCGTGTTTATATTTTTGAAAAAGAGTTAATAGGACTAGGATTTGAACCAAGCCATATTAACTCTATTTCTATCTTACTTCTTCAAAATGTTATACATCAGAGATGTCAATGAAATCAAAATACTTGTAGCAGAGAACCACAACGATGTACTTGAACCGATGTCTGAGTTCTTTGCCTTCGCCTTATTCGGTTGAACGTAAACGACATCATTCTGCTGCAAATAAAAATACGGAGAATTGATAACATTAGCATCATTCAGATCCAGACGATGAGTAGTTTTTTCTCCCTTGGCATCCTCTCTGATAAGGAGTACATTGTCACGCATACCATAGATTGTCATATCGCCAGCTGCACCAAGAGCCTGAAGAATACTATATTTCTCTGAATTAACATTGAATGCTCCAGGTCTTGAAACCTCGCCAAGGACAGTAACAGTATATGACTGGAACTCAACAACGACAACAGGATTAATGTCACTTGAGAGATAAGGCTTAACTAGACCAGCAATCTTATCTTCACACTCACGACGAGTAAGTCCCTGTACGCTAATCTTACCGATAATAGGGAAGTTGATATTTCCATCAGTACCAACTGTATAAGGCATCATAGAACCACTACCAGAACTAATACTTCTGCTACCACCAGCCTGCATTGTGTTATACACGAGCTGATTAAACTGAGAAGAGATCTCTCTATCTGGGGTTGTAACGCTGATTGAAAGAACATCCTTCGGCATAATGCGAGCATCATGAATACCACGGGAAGCAGAAAGATTCGTCTGATCTGCATTCTGAAAGTATGGTACTTTCTTATATGAAACACAACTTGACAAAACAAATGCCGCGCATGATACGGCCATTATGCTGAGACAGCTCTTAATATTAAATTTCATAGTTTATGTTATAATATTATGCAATTAAGCAAAATTTTCTGCAAAATTACTCCTATTTTCCGAGAAAAACAAATTTTTGACAAACTATCTGCATTTCAAGGTCAGAAAATTTTACTTTCGTCAATTATTCCTCATCTGCGAACAAATTCTCAGGGTCAAGAATGTGCAATTGGAAAGCACGAGTAACAAGACGAACTGCATTCACACTCTGCTTGCCATTTCCACCTGGGAATAGCTTCTGTGTAAGTTCCATCTGACGTTTCTCAAGGCTCTTGACACCGAAAGGCATTCCTCTAAGTCCCGTTATCTGCTCCTTTGTATAGCCAAGAGCAAGATGACGGAGGAAACGCTCATCATATTCATCAATCTCATAACCTATGGACGCTTCCTGACGAAGAACCGTTGACATAACGTTCTTGCGGAATGAACCAACAATAGCATCCATAATAGGCTGATTGAAGACATACTTCCTACCAGACATCACACTTACGACATCTGCACGGGTAAGCATCTCACCAGTCTTTAGGATAATGCCGTCTGCACCTGCATCAAGAGCATCAACCCATAATTTCTCATTCAATATTTCTCCCGTAAAGATAAGCACCTTCACGTTAGGATGTTCACTCTTCACACTACGGCAGATCTCCACTCCGATAGTCGTAGATCCGCCTAAACCCAAATCAAGGAGAATAAGGTCAGGGTTACCAGAGCGCATGAGTTGGATAAACTGCGTCTCATCGCTTGCCGTACCAATCACCTCTGCTTCAGGAACCTCATTGCGAAGCAGTCCTTCCGTGCCCTTGAGTTCGAGAGGCACATCCTCTACTATAATGACTTTAAAATTCTCCATATCAACTTATAAAAAAGAGACTACAATCAAACCCTTACAGCCTGAATGCAGTCTCTTTCATATCATAAAAAGTTTAATTCAAATTTACTTGAAGAATGACTTAACAGCCTCGTTTGGAACCATCTGCTCATCGAAAATGTAAGCACCAGTCTTAGGGCTCTTAACCATCTTGATTACCTTTGTGTATGCACGACCATCTGACTTACCAGTCTGAAGGGATGCGACGGTTTTCTTTGCCATAGTTTCTTATATAAATCTATATAATTACTTAATCTCCTTGTGAAGAGTCATCTTCTTGAGGATAGGATTGTACTTCATCAACTCAAGACGCTCAGGAGTATTCTTACGATTCTTTGTTGTGATATAACGGCTTGTGCCTGGCATACCACTGTTCTTGTGCTCGGTGCACTCAAGGATTACCTGCACGCGATTTCCTTTTGCTTTCTTTGCCATGTTGATTATTCTCCTATAACTTTAACATCCTTCCAATCAAGATAGCCCTTAGCTACAGCCTGCTTCAAAGCTGCATCAAGACCCACCTTATTAATCATACGAAGACCAGCGGCAGAAATCTTAAGGCTAATCCAGCAGTTCTCCTCTACATAGAAGAACTTCTTGCTAAACAGGTTTACATCGAAGCTACGCTTTGTGCGGTGCTTAGAGTGAGAAACGTTGTTTCCCATCTGAGCCTTCTTACCTGTAATCTGACAAATTTTAGACATTGCTATCTTTGTTTTTTACAATCGTTAATTGATACTTATTCCAAACAGGGTGCAAAATTACACATTTTTTCCCATTTTACAAAATATCTTTTCGCCTTAAGATTATATTTAATACTTTTTAACAAATAATCTTACAACTTTATTCTTTTCGGACGAAAAACCAACAGAAAAAAACGTTATTTTGCCTCTGGTGCAGGAACCTCACTCAAGTCTGGCATTGGGAAGTCTTCTTTCAGCACATCAAGCAACAACTGAAGAGCACGGAAAGTGGCACGAGCGACATTAACATCACGACCATCATTCTCCGTCAGCTTAACTGTTCGCATCTCGCCTTTCTTACCTGCTGCAATCCAGATTGTTCCGACGGGATTATCGTTCGTACCACCACCAGGACCAGCAAAACCTGTCGTCGCAATAGCATAGTCAGTACCAAGAAGTTCGCAAACACCATCTGCCATCTTTACTGCAACCTCCTCACTTACAACGCTCTTTTCCTCAATGAGTTCTTCTGGAACCTTGAGGAGATTTTTCTTTACCTCTTCGCTGTAAGCTACGATAGCACCAGTAAAATAAGCACTTGAACCTGGTATCAACGTAATTGACTCTGCCACCTTGCCAGAAGTACAGCTCTCTGCTGTTGCGAGTGTTTTTCCAGACTCGTACAGAGCGAACAATATCTCTTTACTTAATACTCTATTTTCGAACTGCATAATTTTCTTTCTTATTCAAATGTAACTTTAGAGAATGCCGGCACCTCAATACCGCAAAAATCCTTGTCCTGAAGTTTATACGAACCAACAACGCCAATCATAGCGGCATTATCTGTCGTATAAGAGAACTTAGGAATATAGATTGTCCATCCAAAACGCTTTGCATGATCATGGAAAGCATTTCTAAGACCGTTGTTTGCAGAAACGCCACCCGCAACAGCCACATGCTTGATGCCTGTCTGCTTTACAGCCAAACGGAGTTTCTTCATCAGAATATCAACAACCGTCCATTCCAAGGATGCTGCAATATCTTCCTTGTGATGCTCCACGAAATCAGGATCTTCCTTCACCCATTTCTGAAGTGAATAGAGGAATGATGTCTTTAAGCCAGAGAAAGAATAATCAAGTCCTGGGATGTGCGGCTCAGCAAACTGATATGCCTTCGGATTTCCCTGACGAGCAAGTCTGTCGATGATAGGACCACCTGGATAGCCTAAGCCCATAACCTTTGAGCACTTGTCAATAGCCTCACCAGCAGCATCATCGATTGTCTGTCCGAGCACCTCCATATCATTATAGGCATTCACCTTTACAATCTGAGAGTTACCGCCCGAAACAAGCAAGCAGAGGAATGGGAATGGCGGAGCATTATCCACTATCTTATATCCGCCCTCGGCAGTCTCGTCTTCTACCCTCTCCTGAATGAAGTGTGCCATTACGTGTCCCTGAAGGTGATTGACATCAATCATAGGAATACCAAGTGAACGTGCGAATCCCTTTGCAAAGCTAACACCTACAAGGAGTGAACCCATAAGTCCGGGACCACGAGTAAATGCAACAGCAGACAGCTCTTCTTTTTTTACACCTGCCTGTTTCAGAGCCTGATCAACTACAGGAACCACATTCTGCTGATGAGCGCGTGAAGCCAACTCTGGTACCACACCTCCGTATGCCTCATGCACTTTCTGTGAAGCGGTAACATTGGAAAGTAAAACCCTTCCGTCCATTACGGCAGCCGAAGTGTCATCGCACGATGATTCTATTGCCAAAATATATTTCTTCTCCATAGCGAATTATACTATCAAATATTCCCCTTATGGGGATTTTGGGGGTTAATATGTTAAGATTTCTACCCCATGCTCTGTCATCAAGAGCGTGTGTTCCCATTGTGCTGAAGGAAGCTCATCTTCCGTGATTACCTCCCAACCATATTCATCGTCAGCATCAATAAAGACCTTTGGCGATTTCATGTTGATCATTGGCTCAATGGTGAACACCATACCAGGAACAAGAAGCATACCAGTTCCGCGATAGCCTGTGTGCATAACCTCTGGCTCCTCGTGGAACTTCAGTCCTACGCCATGTCCGCAAAGGTCGGTCACAATACCATAGCCGTATTTCTTGCAATGTTTCTTGATCGCATGACCAATATCACCCACAAAACCGTAAGGCTTTGCTGCCTCCATACCTATTTCAAGGCATTCCTTGGCAACACGCACAAGCTGTTCCTTCTCTGGAGTGGTCTTGCCGATGATGAACATACGAGAGGCATCTGCATAATAGCCGTCAACGATAGTAGTGAAATCCACATTTATAATATCACCTTCCTCAAGAACATCCTCTTCCTTTGGAATGCCGTGACAAACCACCTCGTTAATACTTGTGCAGACCGACTTAGGGAACCCCTCATAGTTGAGACAGGCAGGAGTTGCATTATGATCCTTGCAATACTGCATACAGATGTCATCAATCTCCAGAGTATTCATTCCTGCATGAATATTCTTTGCCACCTCATCCAGCACGCCAGTATTCACAACACCAGCACGGCGGATGCCCTCAATCTGCTCGTCGTTAAGAATCAAGTCACGGGTAGGCACCAGTTTGCCCTTACTCTCCCAGTACATCACCTGCTTATCCATCTCGGTGAGAGGCTGACCGGGAATGCAGTGCCAACGTTTTTTCTTTGCCATTTATTCTATATTTTTCTTTTCAAGGTGCAACGTGCGATTTACACATACTCCGACATTATCAACATCGGACTTCCTCGCACGAAAGAAATAGTGCGTGTCAGCCCAAAGGCTGGCGCACGTTTTAATTTCCGAGTGCAAAATTAATTCATTTTCTGCACACTTGCAAATAATTCGCTGAAAATAATCAGAAAATAAATTTATTCAAAACGTAATGAGCAGAGCTGAATACATTTCAGCCCTGCCCATAAACTCCTATAAAAATATATCCTACTTCCAACTGCCATCTACGACCTTACCATTATCAGCAAAATCATAGAGATATGAAATCAACACGCCACCTTCTTCGCTGAGCACCGAAAGAAGATCTTCGCCTTTCAAAGTGATAGAGGAACGATTACTATTACCTTTAAAATTAGAAGCCATATCGCCTGTTGCAGTCACAGAATATCCCTTACATGAATATCCGCGCAAAAGCTTGATTGCATCAATGGTATTGACATCAACACCGTCCTTCAACTGTGCTTTCAGACACGCGCCAAGAGACGCTGGGAGTTTTGCCTTGACTGTCTTTGACCACTTCTTCTGCGTGAGCTTTTCCGTCTGTAGCTTACCATCATTGTCATAGTAATCTACGGTCAGATCCAATACGGAAAGCATATCTTCCGACACCTCAAAGCTGCACTCCAACACAGCGGCAACAGGTGTAGCGTCATACTCCTGAACCGTGTTATTGCTGTCTTTGTCATTGTCATCATCACTTCCACAAGCGGTGAACATTGTCAGACTCATAGCGCAGCAAAGGACGGCTGCAAGCGTCATAAACTTCTTTTTCATGTTGTTTGTTTTTAGGTTTTTATTAGATTAAAGAGCACAAAAATGCTCGTTTTCGACTCTTTCAAAAGAAAGACACAAAGGTCTTTTATCTTTTCCGAGCGCAAAATTAAAACATTTTTCTGCATAATTGCAAATAAAACGCAGGAAATATTTATTTTCCTCCCATGCAAGAAGTATCTTACTCCGTTGTTCCAAGGGACCAAACTCGGTGAACCTCCCTTCTATGTCCGCTCTTGGAACGGACCTTCACCGAGTTTGGTTAGGAGTCACATATGAGGAGCAACGGAGGCAGAGCGAACCTACAATAGAATCTAATCCAAATAGTAACACAATATAAAATTCAAGCCTCCAAGGAGAAATAATAGCCCAAGAGCTAGTCCATTTAAATAATAGTATATATTTTCTACTTTTTCTTCTATGTATTCGTGGCGTAGATTTATTAATTCTGAAACTCCTGCATAAACTCCACAAAGGCAATTCAAGGAGAATTTTATGAAAAATGTAGATATTCCTAAGATTATCATAATAATAGCCAATACAATATAAGCATATTGCCATTTGCTGAGTGTTTCCTTCTTTTTCCAGAATTTACAAATCCAAGAACAGGCATATGCTATGGATACAAGTCCCATAGTAACAAAAGCGAAATGTTCATCAATAAAATCCATAGAGATATTTCTTTTTTAGTTATTTCTGAGGGACAAAGGTAATCAAAAATCCTAATATCTCAAAGGAAATCCACAAGAAAATCAAGGATGATATAAGTTTATGTCTTGAATGATGCGCTTATCTTATAAGGATGTAAATCCGATTAAGATACATATAAATCACAATTAAAATACCATAATAATACAATAGTTTATGGTATTATAATGGTATTATTATGGTAATATAATGGTATTATAATGGTATTATCATCGGAGGAATAACGGACTATCAACGGACTGAGAACGGACGAATATAGAAATTATTTGCCCGATGATTTGGATAATCAGAAAAATAATAGTACCTTTGTCGGCAAATTATTTGACAGCAGTGCCCCGGCTTTGTCGCTGGTCCATTATCACTTGTGACTTGGACGAGAGGAAAGTCCGGGCAGCATAGAGCGCTCCGCTCCCGAAAATAGGAGTTACCGGTGACGGTAAGATCGGACAGAAGAGAATGACTGCATCTCTTGGCCTTAACCCTAACTCGTTTATCGTTATTGCCGTGGAGGTGTCAAGGTGAGAAGGTGAGGTAAGAGCTCACCAGGCCGGTGGTGACATCGGTGCTGTGTCTTCCGGAGGCTGCAAGTTCGCGTATACCATCGTCAGAGGGTTGCTCGCCCGATGTCATCCGACTACGGTGGAGGGTAGAACGCTTGAGCCTGAGGGTAACCTCAGGACTAGATAAATGACAAGGCACACCGTTTGCCGAGAGGCTTGCGGATGTACAGAACCCGGCTTATAGGGGCGCTGCTTTCTTTGACCCACCCTACCCCTCCCCAAGGGAGGGAACTTTATATAGTAATGAACGCTAAGACGCAAAGACACAAAGGAAAGGAAAAATCAGCTTTGCGTCTCTGTGTCTTTGCGTTTGAAATATTATGGAACAATGAAAAATCCTTTTGTCACAAGATCTCTTAGCCTAAAGTCCATTAAGGAAATATTGATATCGCTCTATAATGACTTTATGGCAAAGCGAGTTCTGGCTTCTGCAAGTAGGTTGACCTACTCAACCTTGCTTGCTACCGTACCTATCCTTGCGGTAGTATTTGCTATTGCAAGAGGTTTCGGCTATAATATCTATATAGAGGAGTGGTTTCGCGATCTGCTCAAGGCTCAGCCGGATGTTTCGGAGATAATAATCGGGTTTGTCAATTCATACCTTATTAATACTAAGAAAGGCGTGTTCCTCGGTATAGGACTTCTTTTCATGCTCGGAACTGTCCTGATGCTTATCAGCACGATAGAAGAAACCTTTAACGACATCTGGCTTGTGAGAAAGCCAAGATCCATGTTCCGCACCTTTACCGACTATATGGCTCTGCTCTTCGCCCTACCTATTGGAATAGTGGCAATATCAGGCCTCAGCATCTGGATGCAGGCATTCAACCGCCACCTTATAGATATTACCATCATAGGGCCTTTGATGAAGTTCTGCATAGAGCTTATCCCATACGTTGTGCTGTCAGCCGTATTCGTGGGGCTTTATGTCTTTATGCCAAACACGAAGGTGAGACTACGCTCTGCCCTTTGGCCTGGCATAGCGGCAGGTGTATCTATGCAGTTATTCCAGCTCATCTATGTAAACTCGCAGATATGGGTCAGCAACTATAATGCTATCTACGGATCTTTTGCCGTAATACCTCTTTTCATGCTGTGGATGCAGATTTCATGGACTATAATCCTCGTGGGTGCCGAACTATCATATACGATTCAGAACCACGATGAGTTCCTGTCAAGCAATTCGCAATCAGAACTTTCATACAAGACAAGGTTCGTGCTCTCTGCCAAGATAATGTCCATAATATGCAAACGCTTTGCCGAAGGCGGACAGGCCTATAATTCCATGCAGTTGAAGTTACAGCTCGGAATATCCATGCGTGTGTTGTCAAGACTTCTCTACGACCTTCAGCAGATACATTTCATAACGGAGATAATGCACGATGACAAGGGCGAGGAAGCGCTTTTCCAACCAGCCGAAGCTCTTGACATCCTAACCATAGGAGAGCTACACTCACGCCTCGCACAGCTTGGTTCAGATATTGACTCCGACATCTTGTCAGTATCAGAAGAATGGAAGTCTGCCATTTTGCTATATAATGATTGTATAAAGAAAGCGAGTAAGATAGAATTAAAAGAATTATAATAAGCTAGAGGTACGGCCTCTCCGGCTCCCTCCCCCGTAGGGAGGGAGCCGGAGTGCTAATGAGGGATTGACTGTGATTTTTCACTTTTCATTTATTTTTTGGCACACCTTTTGCTTTTTGCCTAGCAATTAGATAAAATTTAAAATTAATGATATGCCGATGCCTTCCAGCTCCCTCTCTACGGGAGAGGGCGGGGGGAGAGGCCGAAATTATACAAGCTATGCAAAAAGGTAACATCGGGGTTACAACCGAGAACATATTCCCCGTCATCAAAAAGTTCTTGTACAGTGATCATGAGATTTTCCTTCGTGAGATGATTTCTAATGCCGTTGACGCTACCCAGAAGCTCAAGACTCTGGCTGAGCGTGGCGAGTTCAAGGGTGAACTGGGTGACCTTACCGTTCGCGTATCTCTCGACAAGGAGGCTGGCACTCTCACTATCTCCGATCATGGTATTGGTATGACTGAGGAGGAGATTGACCGCTACATCAATCAGATTGCATTCTCTGGTGTAACAGACTTCCTCGACAAGTACAAGGACAACGCTAATGCCATCATCGGTCACTTCGGTCTTGGCTTCTATTCTTCATTCATGGTTTCTGACCGTGTGGATATCATCACACGTTCATATAAGGATGGTGCAAAAGCCTTGAAGTGGACTTGCGACGGTAGTCCTGAGTTCGAGATTTCAGATGCAGAGCGCGACAGCCGCGGTTCTGACATCGTTCTCCATATCTCTGAGGACTGCAAGGAGTTCCTTGAGAAGTCAAAGATTGAGTCTCTCCTGAACAAGTACTGTAAGTTCATGGCAGTACCAGTTGCCTTTGGCAAGAAGCAGGAGTGGAGCTCTGAGAAGAAGGAGATGGTTGACACAGCAGAGGACAACGTGATCAATAGCGTTGAGCCACTCTGGACTAAGACGCCATCATCACTCAAGGACGAGGACTACAAGTCATTCTACCGCACTCTCTATCCTATGCAGGATGAGCCTCTGTTCTGGATTCACCTCAACGTGGACTTCCCATTCCATCTCACAGGTATCCTCTATTTCCCACGCATACAGAGCAATATCGACCTTCAGCGCAACAAGATCCAGCTCTATTGCAATCAGGTGTTCGTAACTGATCAGGTTGAGGGTATCGTGCCTGACTTCCTCACACTTCTTCATGGTGTTATTGATTCTCCGGACATCCCATTGAACGTAAGCCGTTCTTATCTCCAGAGCGACGCTAACGTGAAGAAGATCTCAACATACATCACAAAGAAGGTGGCTGACCGCCTCAACGGTATCTTCAAGAACGACCGCAAGGACTACGAAGAGAAATGGGACAAGCTCAAGATCTTCATCAACTACGGAATGCTGACCGACGAGTCTTTCTATGACCGTGCAAAGGATTTCTCTCTCTTCAAGGACACAGAAGGCAAGTACTTCACATTCGAGGAGTACAAGACTCTCATCAAGGACAACCAGACCGACAAGGACGGCAACCTCATCTACCTCTACGCTAATAATAAGGAGGAACAGTATTCATACATCGAGGCTGCAAAGGCAAAGGGATATTCTGTTCTCTTGCTCGACGGTGAGCTTGACACTCCAACAATCAATATGTTCGAGCAGAAGTTTGAGAAGTCACGCTTTACTCGTGTGGATGGCGACATCATCGACCGCCTCATCGTTAAGGACGAGGTTAAGAAGGTTGAGTTCTCTGAGGAAGAGGTTGCAAACATCTCTGAGGTGTTCAAGTCTCAGATGCCAGCAATCGACAAGACCGACTTCATGGTACAGGTTCAGGCACTCGGAGCAGAGGCTGCCCCTGTAATGTTCACTCAGAACGAGTATATGCGCCGTATGAAGGACGCAAGCCGTTTCCAGAGCGGTATGGGATTCTATGGTCAGATGCCAGACTCATACACTCTCGTCCTCAACTCTGACCACGCCGTTGTTAAGGCTATCCTTGCCGATACCAACGCTAACACAGCCGAGGCTCTCAAGCCAATCCTCTCTGAGATCAAGGGTCTTGAGGCTCGTAAGATGGTTCTTGAAGCAGAGCAGAAGGACAAGAAGGCTGACGAGATTTCTGAGGCTCAGAAGAAGGATCTCGAGGACACACGCAACAACATTTCTGCTGAGCAGAAGAAGAAGTCTGACGTTCTCGCTGGCTATGCTTCAAAGAACGACAAGGTTCATCAGCTTATCGACATTGCCCTTCTCCAGAATGGCATGTTGAAGGGTGCAGCCCTTGACAAGTTCCTCAAGCGCACAGTAAGCCTGCTCGGCTAATTGAAAATTGATAATTGATAATTGAAAATTAAACGCGAAGGCGCAAAGACACGGAGTTTTATCTCTATTGTCTTTGCGCCTTTTTCTTGTATCATGGATTATCAATACAAAAACAGGATCTTTACAGTAAGCCTGTTTAATTGTTGTTTGTTGTAATTCTGAATTGGGATGTTATATCCGTCAAAACTTGCATTTTCATATCCCTTTAATGGATTGTAACTTCCATAACCATAGCCAAGAGCAATACGCATATTATGATCGTTTGACAGATTAAAGTCCTGATAAAATCCAAATTCGCCAAAGATGCCTGGAGCACATTTGTTAAATACACGATCTTGAATTTTCGTACTTGTATAAGGCTCATCACGTTCAACCTTTATCATCTTGACATTTCTATTGTATGGTAAGGCAAGAATACCAGTAGCATCACAGAATAAGCCTGTGTTTTTATAAATTGGAAGTGTGAACATCACAGTTCCCAAGGCGTTGACATTGTAAATAGATGATTTGCCGCCATCATTATCAAGATAATAACGATGTGTACGACTTGCCATCACTCCTTCTGGTGCCATTTCCGTAAATTCCGTTGTTCGTGTCTTAGTTAATGATGCGCCTATACCAAGCGTGACATACTTGCAAGGACAATAAAGACGCTGTGCACCAATATAGGCAATATAATCACCATATTCAGAATCTAAAGAGGCTGCTACATCAAGCCCCCATCCCCATTTTGTTTTTGAATCTACTTGTGCATGAGACACAAGAATACTACCACATAAAATCGTGGCTGTCATTAAAAAGTTTTTCTTTTTCACAAATCTTTAGTTTTAATAATTATTTCTGTTGTAGAAAGAATGATAGTTATACCTGAATAATATCATTTTTCAACAAAACCATATTGTTGATCAGAATACCGTCAATCTTAATGTCAGGCTATGGTATAGCTCACGTTCTGGAAGATGATCGCGCAGTTTCTGGTTAAAGACAGTAGAATGGCGAGAACCCATGAACGGATCAAACGTGCCAACACCATACATTAGCGTAAAGCGGTATTTCGTGCCATACTCATTTATATCATAATAAATGCCAGCCTCGGCAAAGAGTCCTGGCTGAAAACCATCATACACATGCTTGTGCTTTGATTCTGTCGCGTCTGTAAAACGATAATAATGAGAGGATTCGTCAGAGCCAGTTATCAGGGTTCTACTAATATCAAACGACTCAGATGGGATAGGACTTACCAATACCGTACCACCAAGGGCTATACCTCCACGTTTTATTACAGGCAGAATATAAGTGGCAGATGCAACAATGTCTAACTGTCTTCTCCAGCTTGATTTCCCGTCATCATCAGTTTCCTTTTTGAAAACGTAATAATACTTGTTATCATGCCAGCTTTCAGAACATCCTTCCCAGTAAAGCATTCGTAAACCCAAACCAACATTAAAATTGGTGTTAAACCTATAACACCCTTGCAAGCCCCACCCTATCATCGTTTGACTTGAAAATCCATTAAACATAGTAGAGCCGTCAAGACAAACGCCCCATCTGTCAAATTCGCGCTTTGGCTCAACCTCGGATTTTACCTCTGTACTATCCGTAACATCCTGTGCCTGAGCTGACACAAAGCCACCAAGCATCAAGACAGTTGTCATAATAATATTCCTTATCTTTATCTTCATTGTCATTTCATCATTAAAGCGTAGGATATGCCGTATTCAGGTTTTCTACGGTCTTCTGTTTCTTTGTCTTCTTCTGCTTTTTCTTTTGCTCATATTCAGAGTTTACAGTTTCGTCCAAGAAGAGGCAAAGCAACTCGCATGAAGATAAAGTCATGCAAGTCATTATCATGAATAAAAACGATCTTATTATTCTCATAAGCGATTCCAGTATGATGTATTTTTACGAGTGCAAACTTAGGCTCGCACGAAGCAAAAAGTGCGTGTCAGCCCTAAAGGCTGGCGCACGGTCTTTGATTTTGCGAGTGCAAAGGTAATAATAAAAAACGAATAACAAGAATGATACGCCCATTTTTTTTGCGTTTGGTCAGAAATGCCGTATCAGTAAAACGTGTTATTGTATTGCACCCTATCCTATTTTTTAATATGAAAGTAAGAAAGAATGAAAGATTTCAGAAGACAAATCACATGAAAACCTTTCTTTCTTTCATTCTTTCATTTCAAAACAATATAACACACCAAACATCGGGCTTCTGGTCATAAATAATATATTATATTTATATATAATATATATTTATGAGTTTTTTAAGCATAGACAGTACCACCCCCTAAAAAAAATATGAAAGAAAGAAAGTATGAAAGATTTCACGGAAAGAGAGTATTGATAATTTATGCAATCTGATTTTTTTCTGACGATTTTTTGTGCTTTCTCATCAAAAGATTTGTACAGGTAAATAAAATTGCATATCTTTGCACTCAGAGATTGGGTGATGGGTGTTGGGTGATAGGTGTTGGGTGATGGCGGTCACAAGAACAACGTAGCAAGTCCGTTGTAATACCGTTGTAAGTCCGTTGTAAATCCGATTCCTATATCGGAGATACAAGCCTAATGACAGGGAGTTATCAAGATAGTCAAACAAGAACAATAGAGTTTTGAAAATACAGATTTCGAATGAAGAATAATCACATGATATTGGAAAGGTTATCTATGGCAACCGTGCTTTGCCTGGCATGGGCATCCACATTCGCGCAAGGTGTTTGTGGGCATCCCAAGGCAGAACGACTTTTGATGAGGGAGGCAGAAGTGGAAATAGACGGTTTCTTCTGCGACTCTGTGATGACAGAATATCCAATCTATACGGATGCAGAGCAAAAGAAACTTGATGCGGTTCTGGTAAAGACAAGCGATAATGCCGTGTGGTATCTATCAGAAAAAGGCGAAAACAAGGATGGAATCTCATTCGAGAAAAATTCAGAAAACGATATCAAAATCTTCAATTTCTTAGATTCCATCAAACCCGACAAGACATACATCCAGTCTGGCATCATCATTGCGGAAAAGGACGGTAAGAAATCAAAAATGAGAAGCGAGAAATAAAAAATCTTTCATTCTTTCTTACTTTCATATTAAAAAAAAGGTATAGACATGAGGGCTGAAAGCCCGTCAGCTATAAGAAAAAAAAGTGTAAAGAGCAATATTACTCTTTACACTTTTTACTTTATACTAAACCAGCGGTTTACCAAGCGAAGAGAGGATAGTTCTTCATCTTCTCATTAACCTCACCACGAACCTTAGCGATTACAGCCTCGTTCTCTGGATCGTTGAGGACCTCCTCAATCCAAGCAGCAATCTGAACCATCAGATCCTCCTTAGCACCACGAGTTGTGATAGCTGGAGTTCCGAGACGGATACCAGATGTCTGGAATGCAGAACGAGAGTCGAATGGTACCATGTTCTTGTTAACTGTGATGTCAGCAGCAACGAGAGCGTTCTCAGCAACCTTACCAGTAAGATCTGGGTACTTAGAACGAAGGTCAACGAGCATAGAGTGGTTGTCAGTACCACCAGAAACGATCATGAAGCCACGCTTTGTAAGCTCATCAGCGAGAACGGCAGCGTTCTTCTTGATCTGAGTAGCATACTCCTTCCACTCTGGCTTGAGGCACTCACCGAAGGCAACAGCCTTAGCAGCGATAACGTGCTCAAGAGGACCACCCTGCTGACCTGGGAATACAGCAGAGTTGAGGAGCTGTGACATCTTCTTAACAACACCCTTTGGAGTTGTGTAGCCCCATGGGTTGTCGAAGTCCTTACCGAGAAGGATAAGACCACCACGAGGACCACGGAGAGTCTTGTGAGTAGTTGTTGTAACGATATGAGCGTACTTAACAGGGTTGTCGAGCAGACCAGCAGCGATAAGACCTGCTGGGTGAGCCATATCAATCATGAGAAGAGCACCTACCTCATCAGCAATCTTACGCATACGAGCGTAATCCCACTCACGGCTGTAAGCAGAACCACCACCGATGATGAGCTTTGGCTTGTGCTCCTTAGCGAGCTTCTCCATCTCGTCATAGTCAACACGACCAGTCTCCTTGTTGAGGTTGTAACCTACAGGCTTGTAGAGAATACCAGATGTGTTAACGAGTGAACCATGAGAGAGGTGACCACCGTGATCAAGGTTAAGGCCCATGAATACGTCGCCCGGCTGAAGAACAGCGAGGAGAACGGCTGCGTTAGCCTGAGCACCTGAGTGAGGCTGTACGTTAGCATACTCAGCACCGAAGAGCTCACATGCACGATCAATAGCAAGCTGCTCAATCTTATCCACAACCTGACAACCGCCATAGTAACGCTTGCCTGGATAACCCTCAGCATACTTGTTTGTGCAATAACTTCCCATAGCCTCCATCACCTGATCGCTGACGAAGTTCTCTGAAGCGATAAGCTCGATTCCCTTGAGCTGACGCTGGTGCTCCTGCTCAATGAGGTCAAAAATCTTCTGGTCTCTTTCCATAATTTTTGTTAGTTAAAAAATGTTATTTTAAAAATTTTATTTATCTCAAATACATAAAATACACGTAGGCAAGTATTGCTACGACTACCAAGCCTACAACCGCACGTATCATGCAACTCACCACCTTCTTGACGATGAACACGCCAATGATGAGGACGATAAGACACGCTATGTAATATCCGAAGTTACTCATATAAAAAGCTCGGCCCCTCACCCGCCCTTTGGGCACCCTCTCCCCAAGGGGCGAGGGAAAAGTTACGCTTTTGAGCTACAAGCCTTTGTTCTATTTATTTCCTCTGATTTTTTAATACATACTTCCCCCCTCGCCCCTTGGGGAGAGGGTGCCCGCAGGGCGGGCGAGGGGCTATTGGTGGGCCTCACTTAAACACCGCCATGAACTGTGCCGGAATCGGTGTTTCAAACTCCATTGGCTTACCCGTTACCGGGTGATGGAAGCAGAGCACATAGGCATGAAGGCAGAGACGGTGAAGCGGATCATCACCATTACCATACTTAATGTCACCACAGACAGGATGCCCCATGTCAGAGGTATGAACACGAATCTGGTTCTTACGACCAGTCTCAAGACGGAACTCAACGAGCGAATGCTCCGTGGTGCGTCTGAGAGTATGGAAATGCGTTACGGCATACTTGCCACCATTATCCACAGGAGAAGAATATGTAACGTATGCCTTGTTATCCTTAAGCCAGTTGGCTATAGTTCCCTCATCTTCCTCCATCTCACCACTAACCACCGCCACATAGCGACGATCATAAACCGTTCCGTGCCAGTCGCGCTCAAGCAGTTGCTCGGTCTGCATATCCTTTGCGTATATCATCAGTCCGCTGGTGTCGCGGTCAAGACGATGCACCACATGGGCAGTACACTTTTGGCGGGTACGCTTGAAATAGTCGTCGAGCACACTCTTTACGTTCAGCGAACTATGACCGGCAGCCATAGAGAGAATACCTGTTTTCTTCTCAACTACGACGAGCCAGCGATCCTCATAGACAATGTTCACGTATCGGCTCTTGAACGTATCGTTCTTCTTCGACTTGCTCACGCTCACCTTCATTCCAGGCTTGAGCGGGAAATCAAACTGAGTGACCTGCTTGCCGTTCACCTTGATTCCGTGTCCCTGAAGGGTAGCCTTTATCTTTGTCTTTGACCCAGGAAGAGCCGAGAGCATCCAATCAAGAAGTGGTGCTTCCCGATCTACCACATAATGGTCATATTGATTTCTTTTAGAATCGTACATTAATGCAAATATCCTGATGGTGGCAATGCCATTACACCCCTATTATTTATATTGAAGTTGCAAAATTACGAGAAAAATCCGAAAAAACCAAAGGAAAAGGGGAACAAAACTTGTTTTTTGCCTAAATTATTCAAAATTATGAGCAAAAACTTGTAAAAACAAAAAGAATGTATTACTTTTGCATTTGCTTTATGAAAAAAGCGATGGCAGAATGCCATAAATATTTTGGAAGATTTAGATTTAGATAGAAAAAGAGGCCCCGGGCATCTCAATAAGCCTGGGGATTTTATTTGTGTTTGTGTTGTTGTTCCCCTTCGTTGTGAAACGAGGGGGAATTTTTCAGAAACGGCCCCTCACCCGTCACTATGTGACACCCTCTCCCCTTAGGGCGAGGGAAAAGTTAGTAATTCCAACCATAGGGGCAAATTAAATAGATCAAAAACAACATACCCCAACAACCTACAAAAGTAACTTCTACCTCGCCCCTTGGGGAGAGGGTGCCCGAAGGGCGGGTGAGGGGCCGCATTTTTATTATGGAAAAAGAAAAGCTTTGGAACAAGAACTACAACAAGGTGATGATAACAAACTTCACGCTGTTCTTTTCGTTCTATCTTATAACACCACTTTTGCCTCTCTATCTTAGCGAGACATTCTCAGCCTCAAAGGACACCATCGGACTTGTCCTTTCAGGCTATACCCTCGTTGCCCTTATCGTCCGCCTGTTCAGCGGTTATATGGTTGATAACTTTGCCCGAAAAACCGTGCTTCTCGTGGTACTCTTCATCTATTTCATATTCTTCGGAAGCTATCTCATAGCCGGAAGTCTGCTTGCATTCGCCATATTCCGAACCCTCCACGGTGGTCCCTTTGGAGCTACGACCGTGGCAAACTCCACAATGGCTATTGACGTTCTCCCCGCCTCACGACGCAACGAGGGAATAGGTTTCTATGGAATGAGCAATAACCTTGCATCTGCAATAGCCCCTACCATCGGACTATTCATATATAAATACACGCACAATTTCCAGCTTATGTTCTGGCTTGCCTTCATAATTGCAGGCATAGGATTCGTGAATACATACACGCTTGATGTCAAGAACGAAAGACCGAAGGACAGAACCAAGTTCAAATTCTCGCTCGACCGCTTCTTCCTTATGCGTGGCTGGTTCCTTGCTATCAATATCTGCTTCTTCGGCTTCTGCTGGGGTGTACTGAGCAACTACCTCGCAATATACGGCAAGGAGCATCTTGGCATAACGAGCGGTACAGGAACATATTTCCTCCTTCTCTCAATAGGTCTCATCGTCTCCCGACTTGTCGGAAACAAGGCTCTCAGTCAGGGAAAGCTGACACACAACGCTATGGAGGGTATCGTGCTTTCCACCTTCGGTTTCGGCATCTTCATAGCAGGACCTTGCATCCTCGATTATTTCTCTTGCGATGCAAAGCTGAATTTCATCCCTTACTATGCCTCTGCCATCCTCATAGGCTTTGGCAACGGTCACATGTGGCCAGCTTTTCAGAATATGATCATCGCCATAGCGCATCATAACGAGCGTGGTACTGCCAATAGCACCATCCTCACCTCATGGGATTTCGGCTTAGGTCTTGGCATACTTCTCGGCGGCATTATAGCCGAATACATGGGCTACGATGCTATGTTCTGGGTAATGGCAGGAGTCCACGTCGTAGGTCTTGTGATGTATGTATTTACCACGCAAGGGAGGTTTAAGGAAAAGCAGAAGCAGTTCGTATAGATACCGGACTTTCCGGATTGACCGGAATACCCGGAGAAACCAGAGAAGCTACATTCTTCCTCTCACCGCCATACAGCACTTCACTATGCCATATCCATAATCCTCACGCCCCAAGGCCTCAACAACCTCCTTGGCTGTTGCCGTAGGATTAGCATCAAGGCACTTGTTCACAGCATCAATCTTCTTCTGCTCAAAGAGATGATTCAAAGGTAGCTTGCCACTAACAACGGAAGGCAGCAGATAGCTATACACAGTACTCTCCACTACTCCCATATCCTTGGCAATATCCTCCACGAGCTTACCGTCAAGGTACATGGCAAGAGCCTTTTCCTGCTTCATCTCCATCGTCACCTTCGGCTTCTTTTCCTTCGTCTCTTTACTCTTTCCCTTATCCTCCTTCTCATTCTCATCAAGTGAAAGGGAGATCTTAGCCTTTGCCTGAAGGTAAGGCTGAAGCATTAGTCCGTTGTGGGCGACATAATGAAGGAGAAGCACCTTGAACTTCACCAAGTCATTGAAATTCTGCATCAGATTATCCAGACGCTCCTTCACCATCTTATTATTAGTCTCAAGAGCCGTCTTTGTGAGCAGCGTAAAGGTTTCGCTCAACTGCTGTTCAAAATAATCAGCACCCTTTTTCAGTCGTTCCTGAAGAAGCTCCGAGTTCTGATAGTCAACCTCCGTCAGAACGATATTCTGATACTGATTATGGAACTTCGCCGCTACTTCCTCCACCTTTTTCTTAAAGGCTTCTGAAGACTCCACCCACGCATTATACTGCTTGTTGGCTGATGAATAGAAATGTTCACGCATAAGGCGGATAAGGTCGCCATAGCTAAATCTTATCTGTGTAAAAGAGAACAAATCCTCTATTGTCCTCAGCAGATAATGTCTCTGCATCTGGTCGAGCTTCTGATCATCAGGCGACTTATGCCTTGGATCTTCCTGAAACGTCTCAACCGTCTTATCATTTATGATAGCATACTGAGGTATAGGCGCAGCAAGCACCATTCCTTCCAATGACTTACAACGAGAGAGTGCAACGTATGTCTGACCATGCGCAAAGCTATGCTGCACGTCAATAATGGCGTGCTCGAAAGTTAAGCCCTGCGACTTATGCACGGTTATTGCCCAAGCCGTTTTCAAAGGGTATTGGGTAAACGTGCCGACAACAGTCTCATGTATCTCTTTCGTCTTCTCGTCAAGCTCATATTTCATATTCTGCCACTCTTCTGGAGTAACATCAATGACATTCGACTGCCCTGAAGGACGCACCTGTATGTGGTCGTCGTCAATATCCACCACCTCGCCAATCATACCGTTGTAATACTTCTTTTCTGGCGAAGAATCATTCTTTATGAACATCACCTGAGCACCCAGTTTCAGGGTGAGCGTCTTCTCCGTAGGGAATGAAAGTTCAGGGAAATCCTTCCAGATAGTAGCATCATAATGATAGGCTGGCACATTAAGCTTATCAAGTTCCTGCTGATTGATGTAATCCGCCTGTTGATTATGCGTCACGAGCCTGATATACCCCTCCTGTTTCGGAGGATTAAACCCTGCAATACAACGCTGATTGAGCGTCTGCAAGGTCTCCGCATCAACGGTATTGGTACGAACCTTATTCAGTAGGCTGACAAACAACGGATCACTCTGACGATACACATGCTGAAGCTCTACGGTCACGAAATCCGTCTGCTGCAAAGCCTTACTTGAAAAGAAATATGGAGTGTCATAGTAAGGGCGGAGCATAGCCCATTCATCCTCACGAGCCACAGGAGCCAACTGTTGCATATCACCGATCATAAGCATCTGCACCCCACCAAAGGCACGGTTCTTGTCTCGGTACTGCCTAAGAACAGAATCGATAGCATCAAGCAGATCAGCCCTCACCATTGAAATCTCGTCGATTACCACGAGGTCAACAGAGCGAATGAGTCTCAGTTTCTGCCTACGGAAAGCATAGCGCTTATTATTACCATACTGAGTACCAGGAATCTGCGGACCGAATGGCAACTGAAAGAAGGAATGAATCGTCACGCCCTCTGCATTGATAGCGGCAATACCCGTAGGAGCCACCACAATCATACGTTTAGGCACTTTCCTACGCAGCTCACGAAGGAAAGTCGTCTTACCTGTTCCCGCCTTACCCGTCAGGAACAAATGCGTATCAGTATTAGCTATGATATTCCAAGCTAAATCAAGTTCGGGATTGAGGCCTCTCCCCCCGCCCTCCCCCGTAGGGAGGGAGCCGGAAGGCGAAAGGGCATTTTTATTATTTTCCAAATTTGTCATTATTAATTAGTCCGTTGGTTCTCCGGCTCCCTCCCTACGGGGGAGGGCGGGGGGAGAGGCCGCTTTTTACATCGAATACGAGAATCCCAGCGACAGATACTCCTTAAACTGCCAATAGCTGTGGTTCTCCATCTTCTTCACACCATCGTCAAAGCGAGGATAGAGGAACACCTGGGCAGAGATATACCTGCTGAATGCGAATGAGAAAGTATTCTCCCACTCCACCACAGCTCTTGAATATGTGGTATAGGCATAGAGACGAGTACCCCACTTAATCTTATCCGTAGGAATCCACGTTATGTTAGCCGTAAACTGCGAACCCCAGTCGTTCATGCCATGATGCCCTTCGGGAATACCATAGCGAGTGGCAAGATCCAGACGAGACACATGCTTGAAGTTATGAGCCAGAGGCGCTATGTGAAGAGAACCCGTAAGCTTCTTGTTGAATGCCTCAATGTTATAATCCATACCGACAGAGAAGTTCAGCTCGAAAGGAGAGAAGAAATCCGAATAAACCATAGGATCATTACTCTTATAGCCTCTCACGAACTGCGAGGTAGCAAGAATCTGGAACGTATAGTACCACTTCTTCGTTGCCTGCAAACCAAGCTTTCCCGTATAACGAAGGAGGTCGGAAGTAGTCTTGAACTTATGAATGGTATCCGATGGCGAATTCTGAATACCCACCTTCATCTCAAGCTGATTATCAAACTTAATCTTCTGCTGATTGTTATAGTTATAGCGCAATATCACATTGGCAACGGCCGAGAGGTTATCATCACCACTCTTATACCAGTTCTTTGAGAAATGGTTCTGCATGAACTGAAGGTTATAGTCACCTGAGAACTTCCAGAAATTCGGCTTGAAAATCTCCAGCCTTACAGGCGAATCCGAAGCCAAAGCCACCTCCTTAGTGTCAGAATCATCATCAGCCACCTGCACCTTTCTCCTTACCGGAGCCGTAGGAGTCGATTCGGCAGCAGATGCCACCTTATGCAACTTACAAGCAGTCGTCTCCACTAGTTCCGGATATTTCAGATAGCTCTGCATCAAGGTATTGTTTATCACCTCATCCAGAGCCGATCCATCCTTCCCATTACCCCCCATCACACTCTCCACCACGTCAGGATAGAAAGTCAGAGGAGCGAACAAGCGGAAATACGTCCCATTGGCAGCATTGCCATTGCGAAGCGAGTCAAGAGAACGCTGCAAGGAATCAATACGAGCCTTGCAGATGTTCAGGGAGTCAATATAATGTTGTAGCTGCGCATTGACTGAGATAGCCACGAACAACGTCATTACAATGCAAACAAGTTTCTTTGTCATAATATGTACTGGTATGTGTGGAAATTAGATGCAAAGTTACAAAAAGAATCCGCAATATGCAAATGTTTGGCCTTTTTTTTCAATATGAAGCCGCACCGCTCGTTTTGCAAGAACAAATTATGCAGGAAAATCACCCGCGTTTATTCTCCATTGTTACTCCACTCTTCCTTCGCTCTTCCTCCGTTACTACTCCATCGTTTGTCCATCGCTGCTCCATCGCTGCTCCATCGAAACGATGGAGTATCGATGGATTATCGATGGATTACTGATGGATTATCTTCGGAGGATGAGCGACAATACAAGGGTGCGTTAGCCTATAATAATTCCTATCAAAAACAAACAGGAAAAAGGAAAAAGCGGAAAATAATGCAAAAATAGTTGTTTCCTTAAATCTTTTTTTGTACTTTTGCGTCTATATTATTAAAAGCATTGGTGCAAAACTTAAATTAAGACAAACATTATAATAGCTATGACTAAACTTTTTATTCTCCCTCTGTTGTTATTCGCAACCCTAAGTTTATGGGGGCAAAACAAAGAAAACGTGCAGATAATCCCCATTGATCCTATCATCGTTGACGGTGAACTTACTGGTGTTTCTGACGGGACTCCCATAAAACTTGCTTTTCGGAAAAAGAAAACTCTATTCTATAGTTATGCCAATAACGCATTAGTTGATACAATAAGGAATGGAAAATTTCATATAGAAAAGAAATTCATTTACTTAGACGAAGAAGATAGTAAAGATAATGTTGAGTATATACTGGTCATTAATGGATGTGGCCTAGATTTTTATACATATCAAGGTACGATAGTAAAAGTTACAGGTACTCCAGATCTGCCGAATTTACAATGGCGTGCGGATAGTAATCATCCTTTGCAAAAAGAAATGAATGAATATAAAGAATACATACGCATGCAAATAAAAGAATTAGACAAAAGAGCACCAAGAGATGTTGAATTAGACAGCGATGAGATTCTGGAAAAAGTACAAAGCATAAGAGACTCTATCTATATTATGTCTATGCTCGACTTCATGAAGAATAGGGAATGTAATTCTGTTTTTGTAAATGAACTTTGGGTTATTGCATTTAAAGCTCATAAATTAGGTAGTGAGGAACTCAGCAATAGAATACGCAATCTCATAAAAGAAAAAGTTCCTATTGATTATGATGACAAACTCATAACCAGATCTAAACAAGAACTTGTTCCATCAAGCGAGCACCTGCATGTTGGTGATAAAATGGCAGATTTCACGCTTTATGACCGTGACGATAAGGAACATAAGCTTTCGGAGTTTGTCGGGAAGAAAATAGTTGTATTACAGTTTTCTACCGCTTCATGTGGCCCATGTCAGGCTATAAAACCGACTATTGAGGAATTCTATGCAAAGCACAAGAAAGATGTTGAAGTCATAACAATTTCTTGTGACGATATGGAAACATGGAAGAAAGAAAAAAAGGTAAGTTGGCCCGACTGGAATGACCATGCTTCTGGCTCTACCGTAGGATCTAAATTCGAGATACCTGGATGGCCATTCTATGTGATTATAAGACCAGACGGAATAATCGGCTCAACATTCCTCGGTACAGAGGAAATGCGAAAATACATCGCCACGTTCTGATATTCGAAAATAAAGTGTATGGGCTTTTGCAGCAGTATAGTTAGAAGACTAAATTTCGGGAGTCCAGAATTGCCTGGAAGGCAATACTATTAGTAACCGAGGTGCATACTCGACGAAGGAGAGGATACCCTCGGACAGAAAAAAACATCCCCATTCCAGCCTGGAAGGCTGTACCTGATTGGCTTTTATACATTTTTTCGCTATGTACTGCCTTTCAGGCAGAAGAAGGATTTATGAGCTTTATTCCCCGCACATCCTCGTTTCACTCGTATGTACGGGGTTACTAATAGTATTGCCTTCCAGGCATTTCTAACCCAGAAACTACAACAGAGCAATATCACAATTCTTTTCGGTTTCCTCCCACCATCAAACCAGAAGCAGGACGAATACAAAAAAAATACGAAAAACACCCCCTTGACAGTTTGACAGATTGACAGATGACAGATTTTTGTCTTGACCACGCGAACATAGAATCATCTGAAACTCAACACATTAACACACAAACCATCATCAAGCAAAAACTGTGTGAATCTTTTCAGAAATACGACAACAATTTCAGAACGATGTCAACAAAGGCAGTTTAATAATAGCCAAAAACTGTAAACCAAAATCAGGAAAAGACATCTGCACCGTAACAACTCTAACGTGTCAACCTGTCAATCTGTCAAATGTCAATAGGGGGGTATTTTCTTTTGATGGGGGCGCAGATTTTCCCTATATAAAAAAAATATATATAAAATATATTTTTTTTATATAGAGATTTTAGCGCGAGAATCCCCCCTATTGACATTTGACAGATTGACAGATGACAGATTATAGGAATTTTGCTATAACGTGCAATAATTTTCAGAATTTTTTCATCTTAAAAAGCATTGTATCAGCGTGTTATATGTTTGTAAAAATTACAGAAAATTACTTTTCTTCTTTTTTGCTTGCAGGAATGGAAATATCTTTGTACCTTTGCACTCGTCAAACCAAAGGACGTGCGCCAGCCTTTTCATTAATCTAGGCTTACGCCGCTCTTTTATCAAAAGACGCTCAAACGTGCGAGGTGCCACGCACGTTGTCAGCCGGAAATCAACAAACAACCCGATCGAAGGACAAGACGGGTATTGCTCTGAAGATTTCCCATCGGCTAAAGTCCAAAGCCGATGCTTACAGACAAAAAGTCCTCTACTACTCCGTAGTAAACCCATAGTGAAGCCCATACCGAATGGGCGATTGATGGGCGAAAATGATTTAGCAAGAGGCAAACATTTATTTCTCTTCTACTACTCGCAAAGCAAACTTAACTAAAATAACGTGAGCTTGATGAATCCCCAACATCCCAAAAAACAGAGGTCAAATCATCCTCCCATTCGCATTAAGCATTAAGAGGAAAATTCGATATGCCAGGCTATCCCTTCTATGTGATTGTAAACACAGACGACAGAAGTTTAGTTTCTTTTGTGTATTTCGTGTTCTGATATAAAAAACCTTGTGACTTGGCGGCTTCGCATTTTAATTTTCCATTTTCAATTCACAATTTCCAATTGTCTATGCGTTTAGCCTTGATTTATGGTCGATTTTTCGTACATTATTATAAAATATCTCACAAAATACGATTATTTTTTCTTAATGTGAAAAATTTTATGTAATTTTGCAACTTGTTTTGAGGATAAACAAATAATTAACAACACTTAAATACACAAACATCGTGGCAGATACAAAGTACATCTTCGTGACGGGCGGCGTGGTTTCGTCCCTCGGAAAAGGTATCATTTCGTCTTCAATCGGTAAGTTGCTGCAAGCTCGCGGCTACAAGATTACGATCCAGAAGTTCGACCCGTACATCAACATCGACCCCGGTACCCTCAACCCTTACGAGCACGGTGAGTGCTACGTGACCGCTGACGGTATGGAGACCGACCTTGACCTCGGTCACTACGAGCGATTCACAGGCATTCAGACTACCCGCGCCAACTCTATGACCACGGGGCGTATCTATAAGTCTGTCATCGACAAGGAGCGTCGTGGTGACTATCTCGGCAAGACCATACAGGTGGTGCCTCATATCACCGACGAGATTAAGCGTTGCATTAAGTACCTCGGCACTAAGGGCCAGTACGACTTCGTAATCACGGAGATCGGCGGTACTATCGGCGACATCGAGAGTGCTCCGTTCCTTGAGGCTATTCGTCAGCTCCGCTGGGAAATGGGACGCAACGCCATCAATATTCACCTCACTTACGTGCCTTACCTCAAGGCTGCGGGTGAGCTGAAGACCAAGCCTACTCAGCACTCCGTAAAGGAATTGCAGTCAGTAGGTATTCAGCCTGACATCCTCGTTCTCCGCACGGAGAAGCACCTCTCTGACGGTGTAAGAATGAAGGTGGCTTCATTCTGTAACGTGGATCTGGAGTGCGTGGTTCAGTCAGAAGACCTCCCAAGCATCTACGAGGTGCCAGTAAGTATGCAGCAGCAGGGACTTGACGCTGCAATACTCCGCAAGCTCGGAATACCAGTAGGCGAGACTCCGGCTCTCGGTCCTTGGAAGTCATACCTTGAGCGTCGTCGCAACGCGAAGGAAGAGGTACGAATCGGTCTTGTGGGCAAATATGACCTTCAGGACGCTTATAAGTCAATACGCGAATCACTTCTCCATGCAGGTGTGTATAATGACCGCAAGACGGTTATCACCTACATCAACTCTGAGCATATCACGAAGGAGAACGTAGCAGAGAAGCTTGCAGGTCAGGATGGTATTCTCATCTGCCCAGGCTTCGGACACAGAGGCATAGAGGGCAAGATTATCGCTGCACAATATACTCGTGAGCATAACATCCCAACATTCGGTATCTGCCTCGGTATGCAGATGATGGTCATTGAATTTGCCCGCAACGTGCTCGGCTATCAGGATGCAGACTCTCGCGAGATGGACGAGAAGACAACGCATAATGTCATCGACATCATGGAGGATCAGAAGAACATCTCAAACATGGGTGGCACAATGCGTCTCGGAGCCTACGAGTGCGTACTCCGTCAGGGCAGCCGCACACAGGCTATCTACAACGCAGAGGAAATCAAGGAGCGTCACCGTCACCGCTACGAGTTCAACAACCAATATATAAAGGAATACGAAGAGAACGGTATGCAATGTGTTGGTCGTAACCCAGAGTCGGACCTCATTGAGATCGTTGAGATACCTGAGCTGAAATGGTACATCGGAACCCAGTTCCACCCAGAGTACCAGAGCACAGTACTCAAGCCGCATCCGCTGTTCCTTGACTTCGTCAAAACATGCATAAACAAATAAAACTATAAATGGATAAAAACACTATCACAGGCTTTGTTCTCATAGCCGCCGTCCTTTTCGGATTCAGCTGGTTCAGCAGTCCTTCCGAGGAGGAGATTCGTGCACAGCACCAGCAGGACTCCATTGCAGCCGTAACAAAGGCTAAGCAGGAGAATGAGCGCAAGCAGGCAGAAGCTAAGAAACTCGAACAGGCTAAGGCTGTCCTTGAGAATCAGGACACCACCGTACTTTTCTACTCAGCCCTCAACGGCAAGGCACAGGACATCGTTCTTGAGAACGAGAAACTGGCTCTCACACTCAGCTCAAAGGGTGCTACCGTAAGCAAGGCAGTAGTTAAGGACTACAAGGACCGCAACGGCAACAAGGACGTAACGCTCTTCGAGGGCAACGACCAGCAGTTGAACTACATCCTCGTGGCTAAGCAGATGAACATCTCAACGCAGGATCTCTACTTCACACCTACCGCCCAGACCAAGTCATCGGTGACTTTCGTGGCAAAGGCTGCTGAAGGCAAGACTCTCGAGATTTCATATTCACTCAATAAGGACTACCTTCTGAGCTGCTCTATCAAGGCAAACGGCATGGCTGGTCTCTTTGATCCTAACAACTCACAGATCAACATCAACTGGAAGGATCGCGTGCGTCAGCAGGAAAGGGGCTTCACTTTCGAGAACAACCGTTCTGCACTCACCTACCACTTCTCTGACGGTGGTACGGACGAGCTGAGCGAGACAAGCGAGGAAATCGACGAGGCTGTTGAGGAGAAGATTGACTGGGTGGCGTTCAAGAACCAGTACTTCTCTGCCGTGATGATTTCAAAGAACGACTTCGCCGACAATGCCCTGCTCACCTCTATACCTTATAAAAAAGAGAACGGCAACGGCTACCTGAAGCAGTATGAGGCAAAGCTCAAGACGGCGTTTGATCCATCAGGAGTAAATCCTACACAGTTTGAGTTCTACTATGGTCCTAACGACTTCCGTCTTCTTCAGGATGTAGAAGAGGGTTCGGCATTCGGCAAGAATCTTGAGCTTGAGCGTCTTGTATATCTCGGCTGGACTATCTTCCACTACATCAACCGCTGGTTCACGCTCTATCTCTTCGAGTGGCTGAAGGCTCTGGCAATCCCTATGGGAGTAGTGCTTATCCTCATCACCTTGATTCTCAAGGTTCTCACCTACCCTATGGTGAAGAAGAGCTATATGTCAAGTGCGAAGATGCGCGTGCTCCGTCCAAAGCTTGACGAGGCTACGAAGCAGTATGACAAGCCAGAGGATCAGATGCAGAAGCAGCAGGCTATGATGCAGCTCTACTCAGAGTATGGCGTGAGTCCGCTCTCTGGCTGTGTGCCAATGCTGATTCAGATGCCTGTATGGATCGCGATGTTCAACTTCGTGCCAAACGCAATACAGCTCCGTGGTGAGTCATTCCTCTGGATGGATGATCTCTCAACATACGACCCAATATGGGAGTGGGGAACAAACCTCTGGCTCATTGGTGACCACCTCTCACTCACCTGTATTCTCTTCTGTGGAGCAAACCTCATCTACTCATGGATGTCAATGCGTCAGCAGAAAGACAGTATGGTAGGTCAGCAGGCAGAGCAGATGAAGATGATGCAGTACATGATGTTCATCATGCCGCTGATGTTCTTCTTCATGTTCAATGACTACTCATCAGGCCTCAACTTCTACTACTTCATCTCATTGTTCTGCTCAGCAGCAATCATGTGGACTCTCCGCAAGACCACGAACGATGAGAAGCTCCTCGCAATACTTGAGGCAAAGCGTGCAGAGAACAAGGCTAACCCTAACCGCAAGGTAAGTGGTCTCGCTGCTCGTATGCAGGCTATGCAGAAAGAGGCAGAGGAACTCCGCAAGAAGCGTGAGGAACTCGCAAGGAAGAACGCCCGCCTCAGAGGTGAGTAACAACTTTCCGACCAAATATGGTCAGAAATATTGATAAAAGATATTTGAGATAATCGTAATAACTGTCATGGCCATTCTGGCCATGACAGTCCCTTTGGGAAAACTCTCAGCTAACCTTCATTTATGTTCAGAAAAATTGCACTTTCCGCCCTTATGGCTACAATCCTTACTGCCACTCCTGCCGAGGCAAAAGTGAATATCGGCAAGAGCGACATAACACTTCAAAGTAATCTTATGACTCCGGAAGCCCTTTGGGCTATGGGAAGAATCGGTGGCGTAGCAGCCTCTCCCGATGGTTCTAAGATTGCATACACCGTATCTTATTATAGCGTGAAGGAGAATGCCTCCCACACCGTTATCTATGTGATGAATGCTGACGGAACTGATAACCGACAGCTCACAACCTCTGCCGACTCAGAGAGTGAGCCTGCATGGTTGCAGACCGCAAACGGAACAGTTCTCGCATTCATGACCAATGGTCAGATATGGACCATGAATGCTGACGGTTCAAACCGCAAGCAGCTTACAAAAGGTGATGACATCGAGGGTTTCAAGTTCTCTCCTGATGGAAAGCAGGTAATCATCGTAAAGTCATTGCCTTTCCACGATATTATACAGAAGAACCCAGACGACCTTCCAAAGGCTACAGGACGAAAGATAACCGACCTGATGTATCGCCACTGGGATCACTATGTAGAGTCAATTCAGCATCCGTTCCTTGCATCCGTTTCAGAGGATGGCACTATCGCCACAGCCAATGCAAAGGATATTCTCTCTGGTGAGCCTTACGAATGCCCAGGAGAGCCTTTCGGCGGTATGGAGCAGATCAACTGGAGTCCGGACTCAAAGACAATAGCATATACTTGCCGTAAGAAGACTGGTCGTGACTACGCCGTTTCTACGGACACAGATATTTTCCTCTATGACATTGCTTCCGGCAACACCCGCAACCTCTGCAAGCCAGCCGACTATAAGGCTCCTGCCATTGACTATACCAAGACTCTCGCCACACAGAGCGTGAATACTTCAGCCAAGGCAGACCTCAATCTCGGCTATGACGTGAACCCTCAGTTCTCTCCAGACGGCACATTCGTAGCATGGCAGAGCATGGAGCGTGATGGATATGAGTCAGACCGCAACCGCCTCTGCATCTACACCCTCGCTGACGGCAAGAAGAAATACGTTACTGAGGCATTCGATTCAAACGTGGATGACTACTGCTGGACTGCCGACTCTCGCAATATCTATTTCATCGGAGTATGGCATGGTTGCGAGAATATGTACCGCACAGACCTCAACGGCAACGTAGAGCAGATAACAAACGACTGGGCAGACTTCGGCTCTCTCCAGATGCTTGGCGACAAGAAAGGCAGCCTCATCGCTACCCGCCACTCTTTCTCTGCTCCTGATGACATCTACCTCGTAACACCTCCGAAGGCAGTTAAGAAGAAGGGAGAAAACACTCTCAACCTCTCTGCAAAACTGGCAACCGTAGCGCAGCTTACAAAGGAGAACGAGCACATTCTTTCAAAGCTCTCTCTCGGAAAGACAGAGCAGCGCTGGGTGAAGACAACCGACGGCAAGGAGGAACTGGTATGGATTATCCTGCCATCAAACTTCGACCCTAACCAGAAATACCCTACCCTCCTGTTCTGTGAGGGTGGTCCTCAGAGCCCAGTATCTCAGTTCTGGTCTTATCGCTGGAACTTCCAGATAATGGCAGCAAATGGCTATGTAATCGTAGCACCAAACCGCCGTGGTCTGCCAGGCTTCGGAAGCGAATGGAACGAGAAGGTATCAGGCGACTGGACTGGTCAGTGTATGGACGATTATCTCTCAGCTATTGATGATGCCTGCACATTGCCTTACGTTGATAAGGATAAGCTCGGATGCGTAGGTGCAAGTTTCGGAGGTTTCTCCGTTTATTATCTTGCCTCACATCACAACAAGCGTTTCAAGGCTTTCATCTCTCATGACGGTGCATTCAACCTCGAATCAATGTACACCGATACCGAGGAGGCTTGGTTCTCAAACTGGGAGTATGATGATGCCTATTGGAACAAGGATGCTACGGCACGTGCAAAGAAGACATACGAGAACTCTCCACACCGTTTCGTGGATAAGTGGGACACTCCAATCCTTTGCATCCACGGTGAGAAGGACTACCGCATCAATGCAAATCAGGGTTTCGGAGCTTTCAATGCAGCACGCATGAGAGGCATCCCTGCCGAACTCCTCATCTTCCCTGATGAGAATCACTGGGTTCTCAAGCCACAGAACGGCGTACTCTGGCAGAGAACGTTCTTTGAGTGGTTGAAGAAGTGGTTATAAGACCCACCCCCCAGCCCCTCCCATAAAGGGAGGGGAGTAGTTAGATTCTTCTAATCATAATTATATTTCAGAAATAATAACAAACATCAAAATAGCCCAATGAACTCCCTTTAACGATAAATACTATCTACTCCCCTCCCTTTATGGGAGGGGTATGGGGGTGGGTCTCTTTTATGGAAAAACTCAGCAACTCCCCAGCAGCACGCTGGACAGCCCTCACCATCGTATCTGTAACGATGATGTTCGGTTATTTCTTTACAGACGTAATGTCACCACTCGAACCATTGCTTACAGCATCAAAGGGTGCAGAGGACGGTCTTGGTCTCGGATGGTCATCAAGTGAATATGGATGGTTCTCAGGCGCATACGGCTTGATGAACGTATATCTCCTTTTGCTCTTCTTCGGAGGTATCATTCTCGATAAGTTCGGAATCCGCTTCACAGGTCTCACCTCCACCATCCTCATGTTCGGTGGTGCTATAATAAAGTGGTGGGCAGTATCTACTGATTTCGGAGGCTCAACTATCTGGGTACCATTCGGTGGTGATGTTCAGGCACAGGTGGCATACGCAGGACTCGGTTTCGCAATCTTCGGAGTAGGATGCGAGATTGCGGGTATCACCGTTTCAAAAGTCATCGTAAAATGGTTCACAGGTCATGAGCTTGCCCTTGCAATGGGACTTCAGGTGGCTCTCGCACGTATCGGAACTGCTCTTGCCCTCGCTGCATCACTTCCTATCGCAAAGGCTATGGGTGGCGTAAGTGCATCCGTAGGACTTGGCGCTGCTTGTCTCTGCATCGGTCTCATTTCATTCATTGTATATAATGTGATGGATAAGAAGGAAGACGCAGCATCAGCAACAGAGGCATCAGAGTCAGAGGAAGGCTTCAAATTTGCAGACCTCAGAATCCTCTTCCTCAATCCAGGATTCTGGTGCATCACATTCCTCTGCCTTATGTTCTATGCAGGAGTATTCCCATTCCTGAAGTTTGCTACAAAGCTGATGGTGTTCAAGTATGGAGTTAATCCAGAGCTTGCAGGTCTCATCCCTGCCATGCTCCCATTCGGCACTATCTTCCTCACCCCATTCTTCGGAAGCATCTACGACAAATACGGCAAGGGCGCAACCCTTATGCTTGCAGGAAGTATCTTGCTAACCATTGTTCACGTCACCTTTGCCCTGCCAATCAACAACTGGGTTCTCGCAATCGCAGTAATGATTGTGCTCGGTATCGCTTTCGGACTCGTTCCATCTGCTATGTGGCCATCAGTTCCGAAGATTATCCCTATGAAACTTCTCGGCACAGCCTACGCCCTCATTTTCTACATCCAGAACATCGGTCTGTCTATGGTTCCAATGTGGATTGGCTCTGTAAATGAGGCTAACACTGACGCATCAGGTTTCATCGACTATACCGAGTCAATGACTATCTTTGCCGGCTTCGGAGTCTTCGCCATCATCATATCAGTAATGCTCTTGATGCTTGATAAGAAGAATGGCTACGGATTGCAAAAGCCAAATGTGAAGTAGAAGCCCACCCAGTCCCTCCCAAAGGGAGGGTTCCTCCCCCCTCACCCCCTCAAGGGGGAGTAGATACATTTTTCAAATCAAAAAAGAAAAATAATAACTAACAAAAACAATAATAACCAGCCTGCCTATAAGGATTTATACTATAAAACATCCTTCCCTTTGGGAAGGCTTGGTTAGGCTTTAATTTTTAAATCATGTTTGAAGGACAACCAAAGGGACTATGGACCCTCGCACTCGCAAACACAGGTGAGCGTTTCGGTTACTACACCATGCTTGCCGTGTTCACTCTCTTTTTACAAGCGAACTTTAATTTCGACGAGAAGACAACAAGTACTATCTTCTCAAGTTTCCTCATGTTCGTGTATTTCCTGCCTCTCTTCGGCGGTGCTCTCGCTGATAAGGTGGGCTACTCAAAGCTCGTAACCATCGGCATCTTCGTAATGTTCGCAGGTTATGTGCTCCTTGCACTTCCGCTCGGAAACAACTCCGTGGCTATGATTGCAATGGCAGGAGCACTCGTACTCGTCAGCATCGGAACAGGACTCTTTAAGGGTAATCTGCAAGTAATGGTTGGCGATCTATACAATGAGGCAACATATTCGGCAAAGCGCGATGCTGGTTTCTCACTCTTCTATATGGCTATCAATATCGGTGCTATGTTTGCGCCTACCGCAGCCATAAAGGTAATGGAATGGGCACAGAACTCACTCGGCGTCAGCGTTGCAGACTCATACCATTACGCATTCGCCGTTGCGTGTGCATCCCTTATTATCTCTATCCTCATCTTCAAATTCGGAAGATCAACCTACGCTCAGGTTATCACTACAAAGAGTAAGGATGAGAGTGGAAAGGGTAAAGAAGCTGAAGCCGTTGAGGAACTGTCACCAGCCGAGACAAAGGAGCGCATCATCTGCCTCTGCCTCGTATTCGCAGTTGTTATCTTCTTCTGGATGGCATTCCATCAGAATGGTCTCACCCTCACCTTCTTCGCTCGCGACTATACCGCAACAACATCAACAGGACTTGAGGCTATGCAGTTCGATGTAACCAACCTCGTAGCTGCTATCTTCATCGTGTTCGGTCTTTTCTCTCTCTTCCAGGGCAAGACAGGCAAGGAGAAGGGTATCGGTGCAACTATCGTACTATTGCCATTGGCATACCTTTTCTGGAACTACACACAGCTTCCAGCCGAGGGTGTAAAGGTTGATGCACCAATCTTCCAGCAGTTCAATGCTTGCTTCGTAGTAATGCTCACTCCTGTCAGCATCGCCATCTTCTCATGGCTTGGCAAGAAGGGACTTGAGCCAAAGGCACCTGTAAAGATTGGTCTCGGTATGCTCGTTGCTGCCGGTGCATATCTGCTTATGACATTAGGCTCACTCGGACTTCCTGTTCCAGAATATGCAGCAGACGGTTCAAACCTCCACATGGCTGACGTATCGCCAAATCTCCTCATCGAGACTTACCTCGTACTCACATTTGCAGAGTTGCTGCTCTCCCCTATCGGTATCTCATTCGTAACTAAGGTAGCACCTCCTAAGTACAAGGGAATGATGATGGGTGGCTGGTTCGTTTCTACTGCCATCGGTAACTTCCTCGTTCAGATTCCAGGTTACCTCTGGGGTAAGGATCTCTACATTGTATGGGGTGCATTGATGGTCATCTGCCTCGTAGCCGCAGTATTCATATTCTCAATCATCAAGAAACTCAATAAGGTTTCATAACGAAATATTACTGTCCGCTAAAAATATTGTCAAGAATTAGAGATTTTGAGAATTTCTTTTTCTGAATTAATGAGAGATTTGTCGAAGACCCTCTGACCATAGGGAAGAAATTAGAGAAATGTCGCTTACGCTCCAGACAATCACGCTTTTTCTAATGCTACGCAAGTAGCAAATCTCTCTTTTTCTCATTAATTCTCAATACTGCGCCAGCCTTCTCTCATTCTCAAATTCTTGATAAAAACAGGGCTTGTCCAGCATAAATCTTTTGATATTATGCAAGATATAGTTGTTTAGCGGACAGTAATAATAACGAAACATCATCATAGCAAAAGGGCTGTCACTTCAACCGAGGGGACAGCCTTTTTTCATTATAGGTATTACTCTGCGTTTTTGCTCTTTTCGAACGAAAAAGTTACATTAACAGAGCTAAAAAAACAAAAATTGCATATAGACCTACATTTTTCATGCAAAAACACATTGTTTTTGATTTTTTATTATTACTTTTGCATATCAAAACGAATTTTAACTTTTGGTATATTATTTATCAATAACATCATAAAAAAAAGAAAAGCCTACAATGAAAAAAGCAATTCTTTCAATCCTGTGTGCAATTTCCGCAACAATGGCAATGGCACAAGCAAATCCTAAATCAGGATACATCATCACGAACAACGGCGATACCATCAGAGGTATTATCGACTTCCGCACCAACGAAAGACTTTCAACACAATGCGATTTCTGGGCTAATGGTGAGACTGAAGGCAAGAACTACAAACCTGGTGAAATCGAGGGTTTCAGATTCGACGACAACGGAAAGTACTTCGTTACGCGCCGTCTCAACGTAACAGGCGAACCAGAACTCTACTTTGCGGAATATATAGTGCAAGGCAAGATGAACCTTTACTGCGTTGTATATGGCCAGAATGACATATTCTTCTTTGAGCGTGAGGATGGCGAGATGGCTCAATTATCAAGTAAAGTATTCAGCTACACCTCAGACTACAACGCCATTGAGAAATACAAGAGCATTCAACAGGAAAAGCAGGAACAATACGGTAAAGTAAAGCTACTGCTCAAGGATTCAGGAACGGCAGTCGTAGATATGGATGACGAGTATATTACGAGGAAAAAGCTCGTAAACGTAGTGCGCGACTATCATAATGATGTATGTACCGATGGCAGTAAGTGCGTAGTGTATGAATACAATGGGAAAAGCGATAAAACGGCAATATACTTCAAGGCTTTCGCTGGTTACACTTACTATGCTACAGATAAACCTGATAGTCAGTATGAACTTGATAAGAACTATTCAACCAACGCATACGAGATTGGTATTGGAATTGAGCTTGACCTAAAACGAGTAGCCAAAAACTTCAGCGCAGAGTTCGGACTTACATACATCCCAGAATACAAGTCAACGATAAGCTTCCCTGATATGAACTACAACGCATATACAATAGAATCAACATACAAAAGAAGTGCAATTGCATTATCCGGTGGTGTTGTAAAGGGCTTTGGCAACGGAAAAATAAAGCCTCTTATTCGTGGCGGAGTATATTTAGCCATAAAATCAGGGGAAACAGACTACTATAAGTATCATAAAGAATATAAGAAGAAACAGCAAAAATTTGAGACCGAGCAATTCACTGCGTTTGATACTGGAATATATCTCGGAGCTGGTGCCCAGATGTCATTAGGCAAGAACATTCTCCGTCTGCACGCCGACTGGAATCAGACTATTAAAACAAAGTTCGGACAGACGAAATGGGGCTTGACTGCCGAGTTCATATTGTAAGCTTTCTGCTTGCGCAGAGAGTGGGAAAGGACTCCGCGTAGCGCCTGAGCTTTGCGAAGAAATTATAGTCTGTAAATTATAATTTACTTGTTTTTATTTATTGCCTTCTCTATACTTATAGAAATGAAAAATAGAGCCCCATACACATTAAAAAAGCCTCCCTGTGGAAACTACCACATGGAGGTTTTCGTTTATATCGTATTCACTCTACAATCCTAACAGGAATTTCTCTCCATTGTTTCTGAATTATTGGTGTCCGGTAAACAATACGTTGCATATCCGAAGTGCTTGAAACACAGCATTTCGGATATTTTGTTTTTTCTGTAAGCCCCCTCTATTTCATTTTACTCTTGTTTTTCC
>Ga0310695_10002219_pt1 | contig 41748 bp, 36 predicted proteins | sample RumenRJG_04DNA_FD_203882 | JGI IMG/M metagenome (GOLD analysis project Ga0310695, IMG submission 203882) | Bovine rumen microbial communities from Lethbridge, Alberta, Canada - RJG_04 (v2) (version 2) | ecosystem: Host-associated > Mammals > Digestive system > Stomach > Rumen | place: Canada... | reverse complement strand
TTTTCGGCCGCGATCTCGCCGAGCTCTTTCTCGCCCTGGAGAACCTCCAGAACTATCTTTGCCTTGTACTGCGCTGTGTATCGTCTGTATCCCATGGTATGTGCTCCTTCCTTTTTGTATCATACCATGCTCACGCTCTTTTTCTCAACCGTGGTCTGGATCGAGGGGACCATTATATTATTTCCATGAGGTGTCGATCCTTGATGTCATTTCCGATGTCCCAAAGCTTCTCAAGGATACCAGCCGGGTTTGTTAGTTCGACATAGTGGAACTTCTCGTTTGCGAGCAGGTCGGAAACCAGCTTCATATTCTTTTGGGGGACACATCCGGCAATGAGCTTGTCAATAATGACCGACATCTCCTCTTTGGTAAATGCCCGGCTCTCCAGCAGGATCTTGCTCACCGCAAGGATCTCGCCATTGGTCATAAGCGGTGATTGGAAGCCCTCCATAAGGAATGCCTTCCGCTTGCGGTCGTAGGCAATTTGACGAGTGTCGCCGTCGGTCATCGCCTGATCGTCGAGGAAAGCCCTGATATCATCGATGTCACGCTGTATGGAGCGCTCATCAACACCAAAGCGCGCTGCTTCTTCCGCCTTGTTGATCAGTTTCCCTGAAGAAAGTCGCTGATAGATGCTCAGGATCCTGGTGTTTTTTGACTGTTTATCGTCCATTGATACCACCTGCCCAGACCAATATACACGATTTGCTCTCAAAAAACAACATTCATCCGAGCGGCACCGGAATATTTCATTTAGATTACAAAACTGCCGCATGACACATTTTGTCATTGAAGTATGCTATACTGATACCAAACTACAGTAAAGGAGGCTTTTACAATGATGTACTGCACTGAAATTGCTATCAATAAACAACGACTGATGGAGGTTTATATCATTTGAATCTTGCAATTTCTGTTGATCAGAAGCAGCTGAAAGACGTGCTTCTGAACGTCGGTACGGTTCGTCCCGTTTTTATCTGGGGTGCGCCTGGTATCGGCAAGTCCGCCATCGTTGAGGAATTTGCGATGGAGGTTGGTCTTGATTGTGTATCTCTTCTTGGCAGCCAGCTCGCACCGGAGGACATCATCGGCGTGCCACAGATTGTGGATGGCCGGAGTGTTTTCTGCCCGCCGCGCATGATTGCGCGTGATGAGCCATATTGCCTGTTCCTTGACGAGCTGAATGCCTGCTCTCAGGAAGTTCAGAAGGCCTTTTACTCTCTGATCCTCGAAGGGCGCGTCGGCGAGTATCATTTGCCCAAAGGCTCCGTTGTCATCGGCGCAGGCAATCGAGCTCAGGACAATGCGATCACACGGCCCATGTCTTCCGCGCTGCTCAACCGTATGTTCCACGTCGAGCTTCGTGCCGACTCGCGGCTCTGGCTTGAGTGGGCGGCGGCACATGGGATCCACCGCTATGTGTATGACTATATCTGCACCCGTCCTGACCAGCTTTGGTCCCAGCCGTCCAAGTCTGAGGAGCCGTTCTCGACGCCCCGCAGCTGGCATATGCTCAGCGACGCAATCACCGGTTACGGTGACGCCATCCGAGAGGAGGACCTGAAGGTGCTGGCCAATGGCTGCCTGACCGCGGCCCATGCCACCCAGTTCCTCGCCTATGTGCGCCAGGTGCGCGGCGAGTATTCCATGAAGCGCATCATCAATGGGGATCAGCGCTGGCCCGACAAGCCCGAGGAGCGGGATATCCTTTACTTTCTTGCTCAGAGCTTCCGCTCCCAGCTGGTGCGTGAGTTGCCGAAGAACCGCGGCAACCTCAGCGGCGGCGCTCAGAAGCTGGCATATCGCGCCAAGGACCTGCTGGTGGAGCTGGCTGCTATCAGCCCCGAGATCGTGCAGATGGCGATTACCCCCGAGGATGGTGAGGAGCTGCCCGGTTGGTTCGTCGTAGACTGTGTGCGGGAGATTCCCGCGCTGGCGAAAAAGAGGGGCGCATGAGCAAGAAGCAAAAGAAAATCAAGCAGAAAGAAGAAACGCCAGCTTATAAACTTGCTCTCGGAAAACTGAGGGAAAGTGCCATCTGCGATCTTGCTGAGTGTTTTGCCGTCTTTTGTGGCGATGATTACCCTATAGCCAAAGACGACTGGGCGTATGTCACAAGCCAGGGACGGATCTACCTGAATCCGCGCCGAGAGGCAAGTGTCCGGGAACTTGAGTATGTGCTCGCGCATTGTATGCTGCAACTCGGCCTTGGTCATTTTGTGGAGTCAAGGATGGGTGATCCGCTCTGGATCAGGGCTTGCGATCTCGCAGTGACTGCTTTCCTTCGAGACAGCAAGTTCGTTACACCGCCCATGTCGTTCCAAGGTTCCTTGCCTGTTCCGGCCAAAACTGCTGAGCAGGCATATGAGCAGCTGAAACTGTTACCGGCAAGCAGAGACAACGTATCATTCAGCACCATGTCCGGCGGGCGCCCGGATATGGTTTGGGAAGGGAAGCCCGACTACGAATACGAAGAGGAGCTGGCAAATTCTTTTCGTCGAAGCATGCGCAACACTGTGCGCGAGGCGGCTGGCCTGCGGCCTGTTTCCAGTTACGACGTATGGCATGACCACGATGACTGCATGCGTGCGCGCGACTGGTTCATCACAAGCTACCCGCTGTTAGGCGCCATTGCGGCGGATTTTCGTATCATCAAAGACATATCTGTCCTAAAGCGTGAAGGCATCCGCGTCGCAGCGGTCAGTCCCCAGCTCAAAGAAATCTATGTCAATGAGGACGAGGATCTGACGCAAGAGGAGTGGAAGTTTGTCCTTGCCCATGAGTTCCTTCACGCCGCGCTGCGTCATGACGTCCGCTGCGAGGACCGGGAGCCGACTCTGTGGAATGTCGCTTGTGACTACGTCATTAACCTCTGGCTTCGGGAAATGAATGTAGGCGATATGCCGGATTGGGTCCTCTATGACGAGCAATTCCGAGGAATGACTGCCGAGGCTGTGTATGACATCGTTTGTGCAGACCCCCGTTATTATAAGGGCATTGCCTTGGGCGATCTCCTCTACGGTGAAGCAGAGTGGTGGGACAATCTGGGCGGCGCCAACGTAGACGAGTTTTATCGCAAAGCTCTCCAGCAAGGCCTCGAGTTCCATAAGAAGCACAACCGCGGCTATCTGCCCTCCGATCTTGTCGAGGAGATCTATGCGGTGAGCCGGCCGCCCATCCGTTGGGATGTGCTGTTGGCAAAATGGTTTGACGAACAGTTTGAGCCGCTGGAGAATCATCGGACATATGCGCGCATGAGCCGCCGTCAGAGCGCTACGCCGGATATCCCGCGACCGGCATGGTATTTGCAGGAAGAGCCCATGGAGCAGCGCATATTCGGCGTACTTCTGGACACCTCAGGCTCCATGGACCGTTCTCTGCTGGCTGCTGCGCTCGGCAGCATCGCCAGCTACAGCGAATCGCGAGACGTTAATCACGTACGCGTAGTATTCTGTGATGCCGCGGCATACGACCAGGGCATTATGAGCCCCGAGGAGATTGCCGGCAAGGTTAAGATCCGTGGCCGCGGCGGCACAGTGCTTCAGCCCGGAATCGATCTGCTGGACAGAGACGAGAAATTCCCAAAAGACGCACCGCTGCTCATCATCACAGATGGGGAGTGCGACAAGCTGAAGCTCTACGGCCGCACCCATGCATTTCTGGTTCCTTGGGGGAATCGTCTACCTTTTGTGCCGAAGGGTCCCGTGTTTCGGCTGAAATAGAGAGGAGTTTATTTGTTCACCATACAAAATAACTGCAATAACGCCATTGTCTATGCAGACTCCATTGACAGCGGAGCGGAAGGGCTGCTTCGAGCACTCTGTGGCAGTCCGCTGTCTGAAGGCAGCATCATCCGTGTGATGCCGGACGTTCACGCCGGCAAAGGCTGCGCGATCGGTACGACCATGACAATCACCGACAAAGTAGCGCCCGGCTTGGTTGGCGTGGACATCGGATGCGGCATGACGGCTGTCAAGCTCAGCTGTAAGAGGATGGAGCTTCAGAAGCTTGACAAGTTAGTTCATAGCAATATTCCGGCGGGACGAATGCTCCGCGCGAAACCACATCGCTTTGCTGAAAGAATTGATTTGGACGCTCTGCGCTGTGGTCACCATGTGCGAAAGGACAAGGCGCTATCCGCCATCGGTACCCTCGGCGCAGGCAATCACTTCATTGAGTTAGACCGAGATGCCGCAGGGGATTACTGGCTCATCATTCATACCGGCAGCAGAAGCCTCGGCGCGGAGGTTGCAAGCTTCTATCAAAAAGAAGCGTTTTCCGCTTCTCCGGAAGGCATACCCTATGAACTTGCCTATGCGACAGGATCGCTGATGGAGGACTACCTGCATGATATGGCGATAGCCCAGGAATTTGCGGAAACGAACCGACAGGCAATCGCTGATGAGCTGATTCGTGGCATGAAGTGTGAAGTTACGGACACTTTATCTACCATTCACAATTATATCGACATTGATGAGCGTATGCTGCGCAAGGGCGCCATATCAGCCAAAGCCGGAGAACGCGTCGTCATTCCTCTTAATATGCGGGACGGGTGCTTGCTCTGCCTCGGAAAAGGAAACTCCGATTGGAACAACTCTGCTCCGCACGGAGCCGGACGACTGATGAGCAGATCGGAGGCAAAACAGTCATTTACCCTATCACAGTATAAGAAAGAGATGACAGGAATCTATTCTACCTCCATCAATCGAGATACTCTGGATGAAAGCCCCATGGCGTACAAACCTATGCAGGCAATCTTGTCTCAGATCTCGCCGACTGTGGATATAGTTGAGCGTTTCATGCCTGTTTATAACTTCAAAGCAGGGGAGGAGTGAGGAACACTGATTTACCAGATAAGCTCAGGCGAGGGACCGGCTGAGTGCGAACTCGGAGTTGCCAAGCTGCTTGCGTATATGGAACATCATTATGGGGTTTCCGTCTTAGATACTTCTCCGGGTTATCATGAAGGGACCTATCGTTCGGTTCGTTTCTTCACGGAAGAAGACCTGTCAGATTACCTTGGTTCTGTCCAATGGGTATGCAGGAGCCCATACCGTCCGGAACACAAGCGCAAGAACTGGTTCATCGATTTCAGCTCATGCGTTGAGTCGCAAACCACGGAGTTTGATCCAGAGAGGATTATTTTTCAGACTTTTCGCAGCAATGGAAAGGGCGGCCAGAACGTCAATAAGGTTGAAACCGGCGTAAGGGCTATTTATCTACCTACCGGGCAGGCGGTTGAATGCACGGAGGAACGCAGCCAACACGCAAACAAGCAAAAAGCAGTTGCAAGGCTTCAGGCTCTTATCAAGGCGGAAAACCAGCAAAATGCTTCAGAAGCAAAAAATGAGAATTGGCGCGCTCACGCCAGAATCGAGCGTGGCAATGCAGGAGCAAAGTTCAGAGGTTTGGAGTTTATCCGAGAATAAAAGATATTTACGTTTGGGGACCTACAGGCGCTTGGTTCCTATAAGCGAACCTCAACAAGACATGCCAATCATTTCAGCCCGAACTGAATAAAGGATTCCTGCATTGGCTGCAAACCATCGTAGGAATCCTTTATTGTTAAAGCCTCATGCCGTTAAGGCATTAAAGGAGATCGTCCAAGAGCTTGGCCGTTCCGACAATTACCGCTCCACCGATAGCGCCTCCGGCAAATACCTTTAAGAGGGTGTTGCCCACTTCTTTTATTCTATCGGCATCGGCTTTCGCAGCGTCTTTTCGATAGTCGCCTGCTGCTTGACCACGTGCCGAGCTGGACTCACCGTCCGCACTTGAGAGCGCTGAGATCACCTCTTTGTCCGCCTCTAGCTGTTTACCGTTTGCGTCCTTTACAACATCGGCAACTGCGCGAATCGTTGTCCCTATGGCAAGCGCGATGTAATCCTCAGGCTGCCCGGAAGGAAGATCGTAGCCTCCATGCATGAGTGCATCAGGCAACCCAGCGTAGGGAACCAAGTTGTTGTTCATTTTCATAGCCTCCTCAATTTCAATTTGTATCTGATTTATTCACTTTTACTCACTTTATACCGCAAATCCGATGGCCATGCCTATCATTTTTGCATCAGTGCTATCTTTTCCTTGGTCATTGAAATCCTCAGGGCTTATAAAGCGCAGATCATGATTGCTGATTTCGTCTTCGTCTTGGCTGTTCGACATCAATCTGGAGGCTTGCGAAAGCATGGCTCGCTCAACAAGTCTTCGAACATATCGTCCGTTTCCAAACCCCGGCTGAGACATATCACGACAAATAAGCTCTCTTGCAGCCTGAGCAGCTTCGATGGAGATTTCTCTCCCATTCTCTCGCACAATCTTGCGGAGAATTTGCATTAGTTCCTCCTCGCTATAGTTAGGGAAGTTCACCCGAAAAGCAATTCTGCTGTTTAGACCTTCGTTACATTCGAGAAAATGCTCCATGGGCTTTCGGTATCCGGCAAAGATTACCACCATGTCATTTCTGTGGTTTTCCATTTCCTGCACAATGGTATTGATCGCTTCGTCCCCATACGATCCTGCGCGGTCGTCAACCAGAGCGTACGCTTCATCAATAAAGAGTACAGACCCTTCTGCCTCCTTAAATTTCTCCTGCACCTGCTTTGCTGTCCATCCGAGATATTTTCCGACTAAGTCGCAGCGTCCAACCTCAATCAAGTCTCCTTTCGACAGGAAACCACTTTCCTTGAGAATTTTGGCCGTCAGTCTGGCAACGGTGGTCTTGGCTGTGCCCGGATTACCCGTAAACAGCATATGAAGAGAGATGGGTTTATGGGGAATGCCACGCTCCTCACAAAGCAGTTGCATCTTAGCATAGGCACTTGCCTGACCTATTATTTTCTTCGCTTCAGAAAGGCCTATTAGTTCTTGCAGTTCATCCATAGAAGTTTTGTGCTTGCAGGCCGCAGTTGCTTTTTTACCTTTACTCTGATTCTTGTTCTTGCTAGTTTTCTTCGATTTGCTATCGGTGGCAGTATTCTCTCTCTTGCCAAATAACACCCCAAACCCACCTCCTTCAGCTAGCTAAGAGCGTTTTGTAGTATTTCCGTTGCAAATAGTGTGCAACAAGGGCTTTTTCATGTGACTCGGAGTTATTCGTCCTCTTCGATCACCTGCGTCGGGATGGAAAGTCCAAGATGCTCATAAGCCCTTGCCGTCACGCATCGCCCGCGCGGGGTTCGTGTTAAAAAGCCAAGTTGCAATAGATAGGGTTCGTAAACATCCTCCAATGTGACAGTTTCCTCGCCAATCGTCATCGCCAGCGTCTCAAGGCCAACCGGTCCGCCATTATAGTTATCAATAATGGTTCTGAGCATTCGCCGGTCAATAGGGTCAAGGCCGAGTTAATCGATCTCAAGCGCTCTTAGCGCTTTATCGGCAACTTCCCTTGTTATCATGCCGTCTGCCCAAATATCGGCAAAGTCACGCACACGCCTAAGCATTCGATTGGCAATACGCGGCGTACCGCGGGATCTGCGTGCGATTTCCATGGCGCCTTCCGGCTGTATCTCCGCGCTGAGGATTTCGGCACTTCGGAGGACGATCTTGCAAGCTCATTTGGCGAGTAGAGTTCCAGCCGGAGCGTCACGCCAAATCTGTCCCGAAGCGGCGCAGACAGCTGACCTGCGCGAGTTGTTGCGCCAATCAATGTGAACGGTTGAATGTCTATCCGCACCGATTTGCCGCTAGGTCCTTTCCCCAAGAAGATATCGATTTTGTTATCTTCCATTGCCGGGTACAGGATTTCCTCAACCGCAGGGTTCACGCGATGGATTTCATCGATAAAGAGAACATCACCGTCTCTTATTACCGACAGCATCGAGGCAAGATCGCCTTTTTTGCCAAGAGCCGGCCCAGACGTGATGTGGAGCGAACCGCCCATTTCACTGGCAATGATTCCGGCAAGCGTGGTTTTGCCCAATCCCGGCGGACCATGCAGCAAAACATGATCTAATGGCTCACGACGCTTTTTAGCCGCTTCAATAAAAACGGCAAGATTTCCCTTTGCCTTTTCCTGGCCAATGTATTCTTTGAGATTCTTCGGCCGTAGTGAGCCTTCGTGTTCGTCCTCTTGCGTATACTTGGTTTCAATAATTGGGACATCCTGAATATCCAAACCATAATTGATACCCATTTTCTTGCCCCCTTTTCCTACAGTATAGGGAACAAGATCCGCATTTGATAGGTGTTTGATTCCTCGAAATAAATTCTTTTTCAGGAACTGACTCCTGTTGACACTGCAAAAGTCAGCAAGGGATTTGATTCCCAAAACAGCTGCTCAATCCGGAACCATCTCAGTGGAAGCCTAAAGCGAATAATTATATACTGCCTTTACACCAAGCGATGTGCTGCATATGTGATCAGGTCAGCTAAACGCTTCATCGAAACAAGGGATATCTGCGCAATCACAACCGTTGTCTCTACCTATGACACCTGTGAGGATGATTATAAGATCGAACCAGGATTCCGTGTCACATCTGAGGCTCCGGATTCTGTTGATGCTTCTAAAGGGGACGAAGATCTTGTCGCAAAGCGTGGTAAATAGTGAGCCTATAGTGAAAAGCTATTGCGGGATTTGATTCCTGAAAATTCTGTCAGTTTCAGGAATCAAATCCATAGCCTGCCCAAAAGTCAGGCGCTATACTTTCTGAGTAAGAGATCGGTATGTTGCGAAACATTCCGCCGTAGAGTAAAATTGGTGACAGCATCATAGGAGAGGTGATGACATTCCATGAAGAAATTGTTTGAGCCCGACTACGGCGATGCCGTACTCGACCCGCTGATTCAGCGTACACTGGAGGGCGAAGTAATCCCTTTTGACGAATGGCTTGAGGCTGAGTACGCCTTGGAGGCCGAGCCAGACATTGAGCCTACCGAGGTTGATATACAAGCAGCCCGAGAGGCTCTAGCCGATTTTCTTCAACGCATGGATAGGTTCGGTCTTCCGCTGAATAATAGATTCTGGCTTTGTGAGAACCTGTACGGCAAAGCGGTTAAAGAGCCTTCGGACAGGTTGCTTCGCCTCTACTGTGAGCTGGTTTGCGACGGCGGGTATCTACTTGATGTCGACCGCAGCGAACGCACGCCAGAGCAGGATGCTATATGTCTGCTGCGTCAGAGGCCGTGCTGCGAGTCTCTATACACCTATATGACTGCAATGAAGAAGCAATCGGAGCGGTTTGCAGAAGTTCTCCGCCTCGTGGGAAAAGCAAAGTCTCCTCAACAAGCCTGTCATGATGCAGATGACCAACTCGCGCAGAAAGTCGCAGAGGTGTATGCGGAAATCATGAAACCCAAAGGCAACTGCGAGCGGCTCTCAGACAACGTTGCCTCTCTGATGCAGGCAGCCCGCGCAAGCAAATCGCTTCGCTCCATCGAACCGCTGTTCCTCTACCGTGTACTGACCCGCCATGCGCAACGTCTGCAAAAAGGCGATGCACCGCAGTTTGATATGGATGCCCTCTGGCATTATCAATACTATCAACTGGATGAGGATAACGGCAAAAACTACAAAACCTGTCTCCGCTATCTCTCACTTTTCGAAGCGCTCTATTACTTATTTAAGGATGAGCCGGGTGTTGATACGGAGCTGTGCCTATATGGATTCGACCATCTATCCAACCTCGGAAAATTCTACCGCATGTTCAATGACGATAGTGCCGCACTTGACTTTGGGCCGGAGATAGATGATATCTTTTTGAAATTCCCATTTTCGTGCTTTGAGCGCGGTTACGGTGACAATGTGATTCTGGAAAGCAGCGGATTGAGTGTAAGTGACATGGAGAAGTACCTGAGTGCTAAAAACCGTCGTCGCTCCTGTGCCTTGGATCGCGTTACAGCATATATGAATCGGAGCCTGATCGAGCTAACCACAAGATTTCTGGAGTCATCTCCCGAACAGGTATGGAAACTATGTAGTGAAATTTTGTCCGGCGCAGATTTACCTTTGGCTCAGCAGCCTGCGAACGAGAAGGAGAAGACACTCCTGCTCGCAGCAATCAATAATGCCCTGATGGAAGCGCAGGACGATTGGGCTGAAGACTACCTGATCCGGGCTGGCAAGGCGCTGGTAGGCGATGATCCGCTGCAACTTGGCACGGATGAGTAATTGAAAGAAGGTGAGCTTTCATTTACGGAGCAATTCTGGGTGATATTATTGGCAGCCCCTACGAGTTCAACAACCATAAAAGCAAGGATTTTCCATTGTTCTCAAAAAGGTCCACCTTCACAGACGATAGTCTGATGACGCTCGCAGTTGCAAAAGCCTTTATGGATGCGGGAATTGACGCAAAAGACGAGGTAATCAGGCAAAATCTAATAATAACCATGCCCCATCTTGCCAAACAATACCCAGATGTGGGATATGGCAGCCAGTTCGTTGAATGGCTCAATTCATCAGAGCACTTGCCATATAACAGTTTTGGAAATGGCAGTGCCATGCGCGTTTCTTCGGTTGCGTGGTTTTACAGCGACATTGGCTCGGTAAGACACGCGGCTGTTTTGTCAGCAGAAGTAACGCATAATCATCCCGAAGGAATCAAAGGAGCTGAATCCGTTGCTTCCGCGATCTTTCTTGCGAGAACAAGAACTGGAAAAGACGCGATAAGGCAGTATATCGGGGCAGAATTCGGCTATGATCTGAGCCGAACATGTGACCAAATCAGGGAAACCATACAATTTGATGAAACAGCGCCGGGAAGTGTGCCGGAAGCAATAACAGCCTTCCTGGAGGGACAGAGCTTCGAGGATGTCATACGGACAGCAGTTTCAATTGGAGGTGATTCGGACACTATTGCCTGTATTGCAGGTTCAATAGCCGAGGGTTTCTATGGTATACCCCGTTTTCTGAAGCTCAAATGCCTGATGCGGTTACCGCCGACACTTCGAAAACTACTGAGACGTGCTGAACACTTCGTATGTTGTGGTTGAAAGCAAACATTTTTTCGATTTTTTTAAATAACGTAACAAGGAGGAAGGCGGTTCTCGCCGAAGGAGGATTATGAAGTATGAAAAATCATCAACAGCTGAGTTGGTTCGTACGATTCTTGCAGTTCTTAAATCCCGTGAGGGCCTTAAAGAGGATACTGTCCTCCTTCTGGCTGACTTTAGATCTTTGGCGGTGGCAATCAAGCTCGCTACGCAGCGCTTGTCGAAAAGCGCAGCTGAGATAAGCGAGGTGCTTGCGGCAATTTCCGATGACGTAAGTCGAAGCGTGGATTCAAAGACCGTTATCCTAGACGTGGACAATCATGCCGAAGAAGATGATGCCTTTGAACGTGAATGGCAGAATGCCAGACGCGCTCATGCATCAAGAAGTTCTTCTGCAAATACTTGACTAAAAACAGCATCAATCCAGTATTGCATTTTTGTCGAAAATTGTGTATACTAAATCGTGTGTTTTGTTCATTATTTACCAAGATTATTGCAGGATCTTCGAGGTTGTCGCAATAAACATTTGTGGATTACCACATCGATCAGCATCTTTCGCTAGTTTTTTAGTCAGAGGAGATTCCAATGGGGAGGTGACATCATGAAAACAGCGTTAAAGATTCTCGCTTGCGTCATTGCTATAGCTGCTTTGGCATTTGGCGTATGGAAATTGGTTGAGAACAAGAATAACTGATTATTAAGGCACAGGCGCCGGATTCCAAGACCGACGTCTGTGCCTTAAGTGCCTTTTCTGATGTTGGGGGGGTATGTATGGTTGTCCGTTTGCCACGACATGATTTACATAGAGAAAAATGTTCACGCTGTGGTAAAGTATTTCTTACTGTGGTCGACGATGAATATTGGCGCTCACCTCCGGGAAAGCGCCCCTCTAGACTTTGTCCAACATGCAAACTAGAGGAAACAAAGTCCTTCATTGGTGGCTTATTTGAGAAGAAGAAGCAAAGATGATATTTTGCTTGTAGCATTATTTTCTGGCGATTTATAGGAGAATACAACTGTGTCATGGATGCGAACCATAATTAAAGGAGCCAGTGGGATGCGATGCGCATTCTGCAAATACTGGTATGATCCATCTGATTCCGCTATTCGGCCCTATCAGCCAAGAGCGTATATTTGGGAATATGATCGAAGTGCAAAAAGATTTTGCTCATTAACTAGATTTGATAAATTTGCATGGCAAACCTGTAAGCAATGCGAAAAGAAAATATAGTTTGCAATTAATCGATAATAGGTTAGATGGAGATCTAAAAATGAGCGATAAAAGTATTAAGGAAGAATGTCTTCTAGCTTTGAATGAGATAGAAGATGCTTCAGGTATCCTCTCTTCTAAAGAAATAACTGATGATATCGCATATTTTCGTGAGCGATTAAATGATGGTGAATTTCGAATTGCTGTCGTCGGTGAGTTCAGTTCGGGGAAATCCACATTTTTAAATGCCTTATTGGGCCAGGATGTCCTATCACATGGAAACACAGAAACAACAGCAACCATAACAAGAATAGTGAATACAAATCAAAATGATCCACATTGTAATACAGGAATAATTCATCTGAGCACTGGTGAAAAAAAGCCTTTTAATGATTTTTCATTTATTCGGGAATACACAACTACAAGTAGTAGCCAATATAAAGTAGTTGATGATGTTGAGTTTGTTGAGCTTTATGTACCTGTTTTTCAATCATCTCGACGTATCGTATTCGTGGATACACCGGGCTTGAATGGAACAGCTGACGGACATCGGTCGAGAACGATAGATTTAGTACGTCAGGCTCATGCTTGTATTTATCTCTTACAAAGGCACGGGCTTTCTGATAGTGACATACTGTTTCTTAAATATCTCATCCAAATTCAAAAGAATTATATCTTTATACAGAATTTCATAGATGATTTTCAAGCAGATGAAGGTGACTCAGTCAAAAACAAGATAGAGGAACAACGCAAAATACTAAATGAGCGTGTTTTTGCAGATCACCCTGATGTGTCTTTCGAAATATGTGGAATTTCCGCGCTTCTGGCCCTTGCTGCAAAAGATGAATCGATCACTAAACTTTATAGGAGTGACATAGGAACTATCACTTGTGATCAAAGAAAATCTTTTTATTCACGCTCTTGCTTTAACGATCTAATTTGCATTTTACAGTCAAAATTTAGTGATGACAGTCTGGAGGCTATCCAATATGGCGATACATGCAAGGCTATTTGTAGCTGGCTCGCCTCGCTTTCTGAGCGCATTTTATTACGAGAACAGTTTGCTAAGGAAGCATATGAAGCAAGTGGCGAACATAGAAGCGTAGAACGACTCGAACGGCTCAAGGAAAGAACTATCGCAAATATAGACAAACATAGGCAAAAATTATCTAATCTAATTGGTTCGGAGTTATCAAAAATCCGGAAGAACTCTGGTGAAACCCTTTCAAAATCACTTGAAGATGAGTATCACACTTTGAACATTGAAATCAGCGCAATTAAGCATTTGGATGCTTTAAATAAATATGAATCTAACATTTCTGCAAGAGTAAAAAGTGACGTAGCAGCAATAATTTCGACTCACTTCAAACGGCTCGATATAAACGCAAACCTCGTATATCGTACAATATTACTTCGAATTGAAGAATACGTTGGGATTAACGCAGATGAGGTTCAACTTGATAATCTGAATATTACACATCAAGTTGAGCAACATACTTTTTTTCAGATTGAAAGTGATATTGATAGATTAAAGAAAGATATTGCATCAGAGAATGATGCTGTTGACAAAGCATGTCGCGCATTGACTACGGTGCGAAGTGCGCTTCGAGAAACTCAGAGTAAAACAGAAGGAATGCGATCTGAAATCTCTCAGAATCAGGCATTCAGAGATAGCAGCATTCGGCGCTTGGGACAACGGCCACAAGCCGTCTCAAAGACACGAACAGTAACAAAAACCTATTATAGAGGTGGGTTAGGTATCCTTGATATGATTTTTGGACCAAAAACCGAAAATAAGCTGGAACATTATCAGGATGATTCAGCTGGTCAAGAATGGGATACCAAGAGGCAGAAGTTGGAAAATGAATATGTATTGCGGCAGGAACACCTAAAAAGAGAGTTGTCACGCCTCATTCAGCATGAGCGCGATTTAGCAGCTCAAGTACAAGATGCAGACGAGGAATACAATCGAGAACAAATTAGGTTGAACAAGAAAAAAACTGCTCTTGAAGAAAAGCTAGATCTCCTGGAGGCAGAAAAAATTCATGCGTCTCAAGAACTTCTGAAAAAGCAGAAAGCGAACCTTCTTGAGCAAATCAGGCACTTTCTCTATGATGGTGAGGAAAGCATACTAGAAAAAACCATAAAAGAAACCGAAAATGATGTATCAATTATGCAAAAGGGGATAGAGCAACACGCGCTGGATGCATATTCTTTGGCAGTAGAAAAAAAACTGGCACGTATTGAGCAGATGAAATCTGAACAATCTCCAGAGCTTCTTGAAGAATACAATCGTTTATCCACCTTATGTGAGTTAATCACTGATATGCAAAACAGACTGACAGGTATTGTTTAACATGAAAAGCTTGGATTTGATAAGGGAGGCCGATTATGGATGCAATTCAAATGACAAACGAGGAGTATAAGGCGGAATATAAGAAAAGACGTGATGAGGTATTAAGATATATAGACGACAGTATACAAACACTATCCTCTTGGCAAACGGATACACCATTGGATAATCGTACAGTTCCTCTTCAGCGTCTTCGTGATAATGTTGAACAGGGCCTATTCAGCATCGTTCTCGTGGGTGAATTCAGCGCAGGGAAATCGACATTTCTCAATGCAATAATGCATAGACGGATTCTCCCATCGTTTTCAAGCGAAACAACGGCAACAGTGAACTTTCTTCGTTCTATTGACCGCGCTCCGGAAGAAGGCTTAGCTGGGCGCGTATATTACGTTGACGGACGCACAGCAGACATTAATGACCTATCTTTAGAGAGTCTCGAGAAAATTGTTAGTACAAAAGGGAATGATGGTTATTCCACTGTTGCTGCAACCGTTGATCGAGTCGAACTGTTTCTTGATTCAGATTTTCTTAAAGAAGGCGTCATGCTCGTTGATAGTCCGGGCTTGAATGGAGTAGCGGAGGGACATACAGAGATTACTGAACGTCAGATAAAGGAATCTCACGCTTGTATCTTTGTTTTCAATGCGGAACAACCAGGGTCCGCTACTAATTTCAAATACTTAAAAAAGCTCAAAAGCGAAACGAATAATGTTTTCTTTGTCCTTAATAAAATTGACAGTATTAATCCGGACGAGCAATCCGTGGAAGACGTTCTTCAAGCCATCCGCAACAGCTATCATTTGGAGTTTCCCAATGAAGATTCGTTACCGCGAATTTGGCCCGTTGCTGCAAAATGTGCACTTGCAGCAAGAGATCCAGACCACTGTCTGTATCGCGACGAACGCGCAGATACAAAGGATAAGCAGGATCATCTTGAGTCCCTTTCCCAAATGTCTGATTTTGAAAACAGATTGTGGGAATATCTTACCAAAGGAGAACGTGCTCGAGATCAATTGTGTAGTCCTGTTGAGAACACGATCAACACTTTCAAGAACGCAAGAAACCGTATAGATGAGCAAATCCAACTTCTGGAGTCAGAGACGGAAGGTGAGGATTTGATAAAAAAGAGGGATGCTCTCCAAGCTTCGTTAAACGAAATGAAGGGCAAGCATCAATCTATCCCCCGAGAACTGTTGGACAATATCCATCACATATTAAGAGACGCACAGGAGAAAGCTCAACGAGAGTGTGCGGATGTCAGCACTCGAACCAAACGAGAATTGGATACACTGGAATTACCAGATGAGGTGCTTGACTATTCAGCCACATTGAATCAGAATTTAGTTAGTCGATTTACGCGTATTGCCACAAGTATTCAAGATGAACTTCGCGATGACTTAATCGACGCAATGGGAACTGAATATGAGCAATTCGTGGATGAACTTGAAGATCGTATGAACCAAGATAAAGACTCAACCACTTTTCACCTGCCAGATCGACAGGTTATTATTCGCGAGTTCTCAGGTAATATTCATTTAGATCAGTTTGAGGCTGAATGTGCTGCATTACGTGAAAAAATAGACACTCTTGACGAGCAAGCAAATAAGAGCAATCTCGATAAAATCGCTTCACGACGCGCTGAGAGAGAACGGGAGGCGGCAAAGGCAGAGCTGGTTGAATTGCAGAACAGTAAGCAGTTTATGTTTGATAATTTCTCATTCCCTGATATCAAATACAGAGATGAAGACAAGGTAGAGCGTCGTTGGCGGGGAGGACTCCTCGGTTTCTTTGGAACACTCCTTTTTGGTAAAAAGGAAGTTCACACTTCTGAGAGAGTTGCTGATGACACGGCATATAGTGATGCTAAAAAGACGTATAATGCTCGTATGCAAGAGCTCGACTCGCAAATTGCGAAAAAGCGGGAAGAAATAGACTCCTCTGCTCGTGAAGCTGTAAGTTCAGAAGAAGCAGAGTTTCTCCAAAAAACAGCAGAGAGGAAACGCGACTTATTAGAGGAGGAATTGCACCAGAAGCAAAGCAAGTTTAAAACTGAGCTGATTAAATCTTCTGAACGAGTTACCCAGAAAATGCGGGTAGACATTATTAATCAAGTTTCGGAGTTGGAGTCTAGCATATCTTCTGATCTTTGCAAAACACTACGAGATCAAGAAAAGCAATGTGCCAGTATGGTTCGGGCTCTTTTAAATCAAACAATTCAGCGAGAGATTGAGTCTCTTCAAAATCAGCTAGATTCAACAATAAAGCTTTTATCAGAAAAAGGTGACGAACGAAATCGAATGCTAAATGCAGCAAAAGCAGCGCGGGAAACCGCATCTGAAATGATGTCTCGCGGTGCTGATCTAGTTGCATTGCTCGAATCAGAAATGCGGGCGGAGATTGAACAGGAGGCTGTGAATACAAATGAATGAGAACTTGAATTCAGTATGTAACCAAGATGCGCTTGAACAAGCTCTCGCATATGTTGGAATGAATACCCAACTCGAAACACTTAGAGCCAAACGAATAAACTGTGATAATGGCAACTATTTCATTGCATTTATTGGTCAATTTTCGGCCGGAAAGTCTTGCCTTATTAATAATTTAATCAAACGCTCAATTCTACCTGAGGGATCATTGGAAACAACTCCTATACTGACCTACATTCGCTATGGTAATCCAGAAGTTGCTATACTGCATTATCGAAACGGAAGCCAAGACAGCATTTCGGTCGACCGCGTAAAGTCAATCATCCAGATCACTAAGGATACTGTAACTTATGATTTGGCTCAAATGGAATACATCGAGATCTTTCTGAATTCCGAGTTTTTAGAACAAGGAATGATTCTGGTGGACACTCCAGGCGTTAACACTTTGATTACACGTCATGAAGAACTGCTATCAAAATCCATGGAAATTGCAGCCCGTGTTGTTTATGTCGCGGGACATTCTCCTAGTAGAGTCGATGTAGAAAAAATAACTGTCTTGAATGCAGCAGGTTTACCATCCTGCTATGTTCGAACGCATTTTGATCAAGTTGACCCAACAGAAGAAAACGAAGAAGATGCTAAAGCTACTGATACGAAAATACTAGAAACCTGCGGTCTTACTGCAGACCAATGCTTTTTCGTGTCAAACATTTCTGACTCAAAATGGTTTGCTGAAATATCCGCTGTTCGGCAAATGCTTTGTCAATCGGGTCACAATGCACGCCACGAGCTGAATGCTTCTGTCAAAGCTTATGAGAGCATCCTCTCTGAAAAATGTTTGGCAATTTTGACTCAACGAGCTGAAGAATTAAATAATGTAAAATCTGGTAATGATCAAGCACTTGAAGCACGCAAAGCAGAGATTCAGAATCGCATTACCGCTTTCGAAAGAGTAGTAGATAAACGGCAAAAACGGCTTCAAGAAATGGTAATTCACTGTCAAAATCAATTAAATGAGGATGTGCGTCATGATCTCAACATTAAGCTAGAACGTTCTGCGAAGGTTATTGCTAGTGCTCCTGATAGTGTTCAGACTCCAGAGCAAATGTCTCAGTTAATGCAAGGTGAGCTAATGCGTTTAGGACTGGAAGCCAATGCTGGTGTAAGCTCAGTATTGGATCCAATACTCCATGATATTCAGAATACAGAATCGGACGTTAGTGAGTGTGAGTTTATTCTTGATTTTACTGGCGCACCTGAACCAGACAGTTACTCTGAACTTGAGCACGAACAGGATTATCGAATTATAGAGTTGACATCAAAACTAAAAGCTTTGCAAGCAAATAGAATTCAATTGGAACAGCAACTTACTGGAAGAATAAACGATCCTGATTATGTCGAACTTCAGGAGGACTTGCGTGCATTAGAGGCAGAGATAATCGAATGTCAAGCCCTTTCTGATGATTTGCCTCCATATGAGCCTCGTATGATTGAAGTAAATGGTGCAGGCACACAGCCATCCGATGTTCTTGGCACCATAGGAAGCACATTAGATTGGGTTTTCCTCTTTGTTGACCCTACACATGCGGCTACAAAGGTTGGGACAATTTTGAAGAGTGCGTCAAAATCAGAAAAATTAGTTAAAATCGGGGCGAAAATACTAGGAACCGTAGAGAAAATAGGTGGTACAGCAAAAAAAGTTGATACTGGAAAAGACATCCTATACACCATTCGAGGAATTTCTAGAAAGATTACCGGGGCCGATAAACGTTCAAAAGTATATGCAACCCAACGCAGAAAAGAAGCTGTTCAAAATGCACTTAACAAGGCGGCTGATACGGCAGATCGTATAGGAGATGCTGCGTCGAAAGGAGATGCGCCATCTTTCCTCGGCTTTTTAGACTACCTCACAATAGAACATTGGGCTCGTGAACTAGGAAAACAATTCGACGAACAACCTAAGCTAGAGGTTGATAAGGAATATGAAGAGGCATATCTCGCGCAAAAACGAGAGATCACTGAAAGACTTCGACAACAACAACGAAAGGGTTTTGAAAAGAAAAAAGAGCTCGGCTTATTTGCAAGTGAGACACAGCGCATGCAGGCAGAACGCGATGCCGCAATCGTAGACGAAGAAGCGCTTCAAGCGGAATTGACGAAGTTACAAGGAAAATTGCGTCGAAAGGCAGAAATCAACGCTCGGCTTAGATGGAGAGACGAATGCAGCCGCTGGTTTAGGGATCATGCGCAGTTGCAAATAAACTCGTTTTTGAAGAAGAACATTTCTTCTGTTCCTGATCGACTTGCAATGTATCAGGATGAAATTCTGATGCAAGCTCGTACAAATCTGGAAAACGAACAGCAAGCCTATCAGAATGTCTGCGCTCTACCAAAGGGTGAAGCTGAACAGACATATGATACGATCGCTTCGCTGATCAATGAACTTAAGTTGTTGAGTAGAGGAACTAATGTATGATATTTGGAGGGAAACCAATTGTTGATGCCGTTTTTTTAGGAATGGACAATTCTCATCAAATTCTGCTTCGTTGGTTCCTTGGTGCAGCCTATCATGCGGATTGTGCGAACGCAGTTGTCTGCGTTCGCGCAAATTCACATCAGTACACTTACCGAAAAGATGAAGAAGGCATTATTTGGGCAGACTCTGACCGGCTTCCCCAAAATACGATTCTACTCTTTTGCGCTGGAGGATTGCTCCCAAAGTTGAATTCTGTGATTATTCGAGACTCGGCTTCATACTTTGTTTCCGTGACATATCCATATAACAAGGGTGCGGATGTAGAATTTGCTGAAAACATACGTTTAAAAAATGGCTCAAAAGGCGCATCTATAGCTCTATTAATCATTCAATCACCCGTTAAGACAAGTGCAACAGATATTGACACGCCAGACGATGGAATTGTAGAAATACGTGCAAGTCTTGCTAAGACTGGCTTGAGTTCATTTGTTCTTCACTGTAACAAAGGTGAAATGCACCCTGATTCCTTAAATATCAGCGAGATGATGCAACTACTCGCATGGACAGAGCCGTGGGATGCGAAATTCCTCGCTGATTGCTATTGCATAGAAAGGAATCTTTCAGAGGCTATTGATAATTTGGAGTTCGATTACGAACTTGACATGATGGATTCTGATTTAGATGATGATGACGGTCCTCTTGGTACAGAAGCAAGGATTAGAATGTGTTCATTCTCTTCTGTAAAACAGCAAAAGAAAGAGACCATATGGGAATGCTACACATATGAGTTGGCGAGACATCTTTTCCCGTCCAACAAACCGAGTCCCTTGTCTTTTGCAGTGATGCTTTATGAAAGAGTATTGGCGGAATCTTTTATTCCTGGGTGGCCTGTTGCTGCTGACAGCAAGCTTTTGGTCCAAGAGATACATGATGATTTATTTCGTTATATGAAAAAGTATCGTCAAGCAATCCTCCAGAAACGTCAACTCAAAGAAAGAAAGTTAGGTACACTAGACGAGCACGAGTATAACCAGCGTTTAACTTCTCCCGGCAGTCCCGATTGTGGAATACAGGAAGAATTCGCAAAAGCGGCATCGGAATATGTGCGATGTGAGGTTCTACACCTACTCTTGTCGCGGTTAGAAGAAAAAAAGGATTTGCTAAATGACATAAACAGAATTTTTTGAAGTGGGAGTGAGCAAATGAGTTCTTTAAAAAAGGAAAGCATTTATTTTGCGCTTTCTGTATTCTGCGCATTGGGAGCGATTATAAGTTCAATGATAGCGCCAAATAAACTGTTTGGAGCAGCAATTGGGTTTGGATTTGCAATTTTATGTAGCATTATGATTGGTATTATGTTTTATCTATTAAATAAGCGCCATATTGATGAAAAACATGACGCAGCAACAGCAATAGGTCTATCGTATGAACGAATCGAAACAAAACTTGATAGTTTACTTGACTCAATTAACAACGAATATGCCCTTTCAGGTGAATTATATAGAAAGTTCATTACAAAAATTGCGGAAACTACAGTTTCTGTTGCACAACATGTTTCCAGCGTTGAAGATACTATTTGCAACTTGAAGGATCAACAAGAAAAATATCATTACAAACTTCTTGACCAGTTGTCTAGTCAAGGCAAAGGTCTTTCAACACAGCTCCGCGATGATTCAGAGCGGTTATCCACTCAGATTGCAACGGTCAAAAAGAATAATGCTGATCAACTCGACGAAATAACTCATATTCTCACATCTTCCTCGGAGACACTTGCTCAAGCAATCACCACCGGGAATGATGGCGTTAAAGCCGGAATTGAAAACGCTTCGCTGCTGGTAACAGATACAATAGAGTCAATTGAAAAAAAAGCGGATTCTTTGCTTCAGGAAACCCACAGCGTTTCTCAGCAGCAAAGTGACATAGCAGAAGATATTGAAAAGAAAATGAAGCTATTTGTGGAAATGCTTAAAGGAAGCTTATCTGATACTAGTCTTAAAGTGGAGCAAGCTCTGGGCGAATTTGAAAGCTCTGTCGGAAAGATTACAGATTCTGCCGATAAGCAGATTCAATCATATAATGAGATTTTAAACAGATACGCAAGCGTAACCGCGCAGGATGCAAGATTAATAGAGGAAGTGTTTCGAACCGTATGAGTAAAAGAAAGGAAAAAATAAAATTAACACCTAGAGAGAAAGCGCAAAGAAATCAGCACAACGCCCAATCCTCAGGCCAATCTCAGCTTTTACCTTCGGAAACTATGGCATACGGACTATACAAACGACTACAAGACGTGAAAGAATCATACATAAATGCCTCTTCAATTTTTCCGCTAATGCTGGTTTCTCCTATTGAAACAAAAACTGCACTCAAACGAGCGAGTTCACTATATCATGCAACGCTAACGTCAATTCAATTTAATCAATTGCATCGAGCATCTTGGTATCTTTGCGCACTTATAAAATACTGTCAGATTCACTTTTCACAATCTGATGTCAAAAATGCAAAAGATTCTTTACTCTCATATAGAAGCAAATAAGTTATACCGATTTTATTATTTTGCTCTATAAGCCCAAATCGCATCTCCACATCCGCTAAAAGTTTGCCATGCATGGCAAACTTTTAGCGGTTTTTGTCGTTTTGTACCGACTTATCGCCATAATACTCCGCCTCCTCTCTGCATAGAACCTCATTCAGATAACTGTAGGGAAAATGAAGAATAGGAGGAATACAATTGAGCGGAATCTACAGAAGTTCATGCCTTGCACACGATATCGAGCGTTTTCTAGCAGAAGAGGATCATGCTCTCGCACAATATCCGGTCTGCTGTCGTTGCGGAAATCATGTACAGCAAGACTCTATCGTACGGATAGACGGCAATTATTATTGTGACGAGTGCCTGAATGCCCTACGGGAGTCAATTGAGTAAAAGGAGGAAAAACCATGGAATACGAAATACCCGTCAGGTTCAGCGGCCGAATCATGTACCACATCTCCGCTGACAGCGAAGGAGAAGCAAGAGAATAGGCAACGGAGCTGGCAGAAGATGCCGATTGCGGCCAGCTGGAAGACATTGATTGGGAGGTAAAGCCCGCTGTTGCAACATATCAGGATAGGGAGGTGGCACATGATACGTGCAATTCACTTCTATGAAGGAGTAGGAACTCCGCCAGGCTGCTTGCATACATGGAAAATGACAGAGGCCGCTATCGTGGCACATAAGGCAGAAATCCATACCACGCAGATGGGGTTCCTGAGCACATCGCTCTTTGATCAGCAGTACCGCATCTTTGTTCATCCTCCGGTGAAGTCTGGTTTGCTCCCATATGAGATCCTGCTTGGAACGAAGAACACCTGCACAAGCCGTGAGATATCCATGGGAAACAACCTGTTCAACATGTGGATGGCAGGCGAATTCCACGCACCGCGCTACGGCACGGCTATTCCGACTGCCGAAAGGCTCACGGAACTCCGCCAGACCTATCCGAAGGGAACACATATCGTTTTAAGGCGAGATCTGGAAGACCCTTTCACCGTGCTTGTTGCAGGTGATACTGCTGTTGTGGAGCACGTGGATGATTTAGGCCTCATACATGCGCAATGGACCAACGGAAGCACTTTGGCAATTGATCCGGACATCGACTCTTTTGAGATCCAGCAGTGTTCTTCAAAACGTTCTCTCCAAGTTGCTTCCGTCAATCCGCTCGGAGCTTTTTTCAAGCCGCTGAGCGTAGGGGAGATCCAAGTCACACTTGAGATCCTCCCATTGCCCGACGGAAGCCAGCAGTGGGGAATATGGGCAAACTTCCGTTCTGCTCAAGAATTCGACAAGAGCACCCGCACCATCATCGGCAGGGCAGGGGGCAGCCTTGACGATGCCATACAGGAAGCCGCTAAACTGATAGACGCTTCAGTCGTCTGATAAGATCAGGCACCTGCAGCGTATAATATATAATGTATAGCGGCTCCCGAATTCAGAAGCGCGTTCCGGTCAGGTTATCTGGCCGGAACGCAGACAATTAAACAAAGGTTTATTTTTGTTCAATAATAACATGATTGCGCCTTATTTGTGATAATGGTATGATGGTATCTCTGATACGGGCACCAATCTCCTGTGTAACACCGATCAGATCCTATCATCAGAAAAGGAGGCATGCCAGATGGTCAATATCCCCAGTGGCGCTACAAAAATCATTCAACAACTTGAAAGCTGTGGCTATGAGGCGTACCTCGTCGGCGGTTGCGTCCGCGATTTGGTGCTCGGCATGCAAACAGGGCAGACCGTCATCCCACATGACTTTGATATCTGCACAAACGCTGTTCCGGAGCAGGTGCGTTCAGCTCTTTCAGGTCAGCGCATCTTGGACACTGGGATCAAGCATGGAACGGTAACGGTGCTGATGCCTGATGGTCAATACGAGGTGACGACTTTTCGTGTAGACGGACAGTACTCAGACAGCCGGCATCCGGATGAGATACGATTTACCGGTAAGATTGAAGAGGATCTTGCCAGACGTGATTTCACCGTCAATGCCATGGCAATGAGTCTTACAGGCGATCCGAGCAAGAATATCGCGTCTTTTCATTTGGTTGATCCATATGGAGGAGCGGCAGATTTGCGTAGAGGGATTATACGCTGCGTAGGAGACGCTTCTGAACGCTTTCACGAAGATGCGCTGCGCATCCTGCGCGCGATACGCTTCGCAGCAAGGCTCAATTTCAGCATCGATTATCTCACCCAGGCCGCCATGCACGAAACTCGCAGTCTTTTATCGAAGATCTCAGGGGAACGTATCTTTTCCGAGATGAGTCAAATTCTGGCAGCATCGCGTGGATGGGACTATTTGCACTCATATAGCGACATTCTCTGTGAAATCATGCCAGAATTCAAACCAGCTATCGGACTGGACCAGAATAATAAGTATCACTGCTATAACGTCTTCGATCACATCATCATGAGTTTATCCTTCGCGCCTCAAGATACCATTGTAAGGTGGGCGCTGCTTCTGCATGATCTGGGTAAACCCGCAACAAAGACGACAGGGGAGGACGGTTGGTCCCACTTCTATGGTCACGGTGCAGTCTCAGAAGATCTCGCCCGGGATATTCTCAACAGGCTCCATGTATCGAATCAGTTTAAGCACGACGTTTTGCAGCTGGTACGGGATCACGATGCTCCCGTTGCAGCCACAGAGCGGTTCTGCCGGCGAATGCTCAATAAATACGGCGCGGATCAGACTCGAAGGCTCATGCAGGTTCATCGTGCAGATACCTTGGCGCACAGTACCTATAAAATGGCAGAACATCTCAAAGTACTGGATGATGCGGACACGATGCTGGAAGCCCTTCTTTTGAAATCAGAGGCGTTCCAACTCAGAGACCTTGCCATCAACGGACAAGATCTTTTGAATGCCGGCATCCCGCAAGGCCCCGAAATTGGCGCAGCGCTTCAACGCGCCTTGGATGCCGTGTTGGACGGCCGCTGCGAAAACAGTTACGACGAGCTGATGCAGGTTGCACTTCAACGGGATGCATAGTTGCTGCCATAGTTTAGAATTACATTCGAGGCGATTCAATGACTACTTATATCCTACCCAACGCCGCTTGCTGGAACACACTCTCTGACAGCACAAAAGAGCTGTTGGAGCGTGCGTTCGATGACATTGGTGAGCGGCTGCGTGAATTGAATTATTGTTCGGATAACGAAATCTCTGTTTCCTATTCGCCGTGTTTTGCGTCGTATTCTGATGGAAAAATTAGAGTTTTGGCAAACAACTATCCCTGTATGACCGTGGATCCTTCAACGTTGGACGCGTCCGTTACACCGCTTGGCATGCAATACCTCAATGACGTCAGAGGCGTTGCGACCATCGAAGATTGCATCCGGTCGCTGGCTGGATTCGGGGCATTGTTCCTCATGCTGGCTTTTCATCTGGACACATGTGTATTCCCCGGGAAAAAGCATGTAGGGGGACCATTTGCCGAATCATTTCAAACAAAGGCAACAAGAAACCTACAGATCAAGAAGTGTGTTTATCCTGCGGGTTCAGATTATCTCATAAAAGAAAAAAGCAAAGGATTTGCGATTTTAAACTGCATTTCGCTCAAAACCTCCCTGATGCCTGCCACCCTGTATCCGATGCCGAATGCCAAAGCTCCACAGGCATTCTACTCCGGCAACACAAGACTGTTGGATGATGACGGAGAACTTGATCGGATTCTCTCGGGGAAGGGCTTCCGTCGCAAGCTCGGACACTGCTATCAGACAGTGGAAACCGAGCTGCAGGTTCTTTCGGAAGCGGGGTACACCCAAAGACACAGTGTCCGGTTCTTCTGCGGCTGGGCGACAAACCTGAATACCTCCGGCTGGACACACCATGCCTGGCTTGTTGTAGACGAACACAGTATCATAGACCTGACTGCAGAGAAAATAGGGCCCCTTGCTGATCTGTGTAACCGTGCCAACGCCGGCGAAATCCCCGAAACAAGCCGAGATAAGCTCGCATTGGCTCTTAAGCAATTTGAGAGGGAACCGCATACGGTAGGAGAGCTGATCCATTACGGGAAGTGCAATGGCTGGTGCTACATTGGCGTTCCTTCCAATCGAACCGAGGGGATAGACTCCTATAACAAGCTGCTTGACAAGTACCCCAATCACCCCGATTACAAAAATGTTGACCGCGCTACCGGCACCAATGCGCTCACCCGAGCCTATTATGCGCTTGGGCAGCCGTATCACAACAGCTAGGAATATCAGAGAAAATGGCAAAAAGCAAACGAAAGGGTCCAAATAAGCGGATCCAAAAGCGAAGCAACATCAAAAATATGGAAAGCCGCGCTGAAACCATCGTATCTGATGCCTTTCGCGCAGGAGGTATCAGCGGCTTCTACCAGAGCGAGCTTCTCATAAGCAACGAGTCATACATCCGCCAGCTGGAATCTCAGATGGATGAGCGCAGGCTCCGAGTATTTCGCGCCTATATGCTCAAACCCGTTCCGGCTCTCCCTCGCACCGGATCCAACCGGGATCGTTTCTTCATTGATGCGCTGATGAATAAGTACGAAGAATCCTGCCGCGGCGCATACATCGAAGCTACTGTCGGTTTGCTCTCAGAGTACGTCCATAAATATCTCTCAGAAGCAAATGACGTAGATGATATGGATAAACGGATGCATCTCGTGGTGCAAAGGCTCCGGGAGGATCATACAGACACCGACTTTTCCAGTTACAGCGATAAGATGCGGTCTTGCCTTTTCACCGATCCCATATCTCTCAATATGTTTCTGACCATTGATTGGGATCATGTGCTGCCCGGTACGAATTTCTTTGTCTGGGCGAGAAATATCCTTGAAATCATACGCGAGGTCTGTGATAACGACTATCTCGAATGCCTTGAGCAAGATAGAGACGGCATCATCAATGCGATCGCCCTTGTTGCCTCAAAGGCATCCAAAGATGTCTCTAAGAGCGTCCTGAAAGACCTTCGAGGTATAGTTTCCGACATTTCTCTACCCCCAATATTTCCATCAAGACCAGCCTTAACCACAGTCTCTCCACAGTCGGCGCAGGGCGCAAGCATACAAAGTGCGCTGTTCCCACCGGCGACTATCACGACTTCATTGCCGAAGCAAAGCGAAGACATTATGGACGCCATCAGCTCCAATTCCATTGCGACGGTTACGGCCATCCAGATTGCTTCCGGAGTTTCGAACGCAGACATCCACAAAGCTATTACTGAGTCTTATACAACCCCAGCGATCCTGTACACATTGCTAACGCTTTGCGCGCACTACAAAGGGGTAGGGGAGCTGCCGTCATTTGCCGGAGCAGTATTTCAGACACTGCTATTCAGCGCATCGCTCTCTGAGATGCGTCCCGTAACGTTCACTCAGGAAGATAATGACAGAGCACTGTCATTCAATACATCAAAATCGCTTTCTTTTTGTAAAAATGCAACCAGATGCGACCCTGATGACAGAGATTCCGACTACGGCGACGCCAACATTGCTCAATTCATCGATGCCTATGCCCAAGCAGTTGTTCCGCCCACCCTCGTTCTTTCACTACGGTGGGCTGGGGCGTTAGAAGAACTGGGGCTGTCTCATGATGAAGCCTATGCGCTGTGTGGCTATATTGAAGGCATCCGCTCTCTCCGCCCCATACTCTCACAGCTTGATGGGGCACACCGAATCGCCGCGACAGACGCCGCTGCAGCAGAAGGTCTCGATGTTGAGACAGATGAAGAACGCAGCCGACGCATCCGCTCGGAAATCGAAGAAGAGCTGAGCGAGTCTATCACACAGGCGCAGGAGATGAAACGGCAAGCAGAAGCAACCAATCGTCAAATACTCCGAGAGCAGCGCACTACGTCGTATCGCGCAGCCAAAGCAGAAAAGCAACTGCAGGAAGCAAGCGATAAAACCATCAGGCTACAGAAGCTCGTCGAGCAACTGCAGGCAGAGAATGCCGAGCTCCAGAATGCAATCATTTCGATGAGCGATCTGGACACCAGTGACGATGACACCGCTGTTCCGTCGCTTCAGTTCCCATCTGATATCGGAAAGGGCATCAAATTCAACGTCTTTGGAGGCTCGCGGGGATGGGTCAATGAGATGCGTCAGAGGTTTCCCTACATCAACTTCTATGATGTCGACACCATGCCCAACGATGAATTGCTGGAAAATAGCGACATCGTCATGCTCAATACCTTTGTCATGGCGCATAAGTACTACTGGATCATACAGAGCGTATCCAAACGCCGTGATGTAGAAGTGCATTACTTCAAGAACAAAGGCGTCAATCGTGCATGTGAGCAGATTCTTGAGGTATATCAAGCATATAAGGGCATTAACAACGCATCCTGCTCCGGATAGCGCGTTCTTAACATCCTGATCTCAATGGGAAGGAGACACCCTCAATGATGAGCTATGAACAAGCGAAAGAAGATCTTACCCGGATATTGGATGAGTCCAGTAAGGGAACATATCATCCTGCAAACGAGGTTTTTGCCAGACTAAGAGAGGAATTGGACCCCAAAAACCTTGTTTTCATAACCGGAGATCCGCATGCCCGCTTCGATTACATCAAAAAGCAGGCACAGCGCCAAGAGTTCACAGAGGATACAACCTGCATAATTCTTGGAGATGTAGGCGTCAACTTCTTCGGGGATGCCAGAGACGACACTTCCAAGCGAGAGTTATCCTCCATCCCTGGCACGTTCTTCTGTCTCCATGGCAACCACGAAAACCGGCCTCAAAACATAACCTCCTACCACGAAATCGAGTACAGGGGAGGGAAGTGCCTGATTGAAGATAAGTACCCGCGTCTGATTTTCCCTGTCGACGGTGAGATTTTTGATTTTCATGGACATTCCACCCTTGTCATCGGCGGTGCTTATAGCGTCGACAAGTTCTACAGACTGCGAACTGGCTGGAACTGGTTCGCTGATGAGCAGCCCAGCCCAGAAATCCGAGAGAAAGTAGAGCAGGTGCTTGAAGCGAGAAACTGGCAGGTTGACATTGTTCTCAGCCACACATGCCCTCGTAAATACGAACCCGTGGAAGTATTTCTAAAAGGTCTTGATCAGAGCACTGTCGATAAAACAACGGAAAATTGGCTCGATACCATCGAAGACCGCCTAAACTATGAGCGTTGGTATTGCGGTCACTACCATACTGACAAGAAAATCGATAAGCTTGAGTTCCTCTTTCACAGCTTTACGCTGCTTCCAAAAGACCATCTGAACATCCAAGAAGCTCAAGAATGGGCACATAATCTGGAAGAGAAATGGGCACATGAAGCAGAAATGCTGCGAGCAATAGAACGCGGTCCTTCCAGCGGGCAGAACAATTAACCCCATCCGACAGGGTGCAAAGAGCCTGGATTATCCGGTCGTGTTACAGCGACGTATCTATTCTGTCAAATCCCATGATCTGCCCGGAGTGCGGAGGATTTCTGGTAGGGAGGAGAGAGAAGACCGGAGTGTTTTTAGGGTGCTCGAATTACCCGTTTTGCACATTCACAAAGAGCCATGATGCGGTACGGGGAGAGGGAAGCGTTGGATTTTGAGTCAATATTTGAGGCACTAAGCTCTGACAGGGGCTTGGTGCCTGTTCTTTTGCCGACGATGTAAAGTGCCTATATTAGGTCATGGTAGGGGAGGAAGTCCGCATTGTGCATTTTGTACAAGATTTTTCGCGCAAATTTTCTGTCCTATAATTGATCTCTTTTTTCGCCACGCTTTCGCATCTTGTTTACTCTTTTTGACAAAAACAACCCGCTTCCCTTGTCATTCTGCAGCTGTAATGGTATACTTCAGCTATAACTGAGTGGGTGGGGTGTTGCACGAGTGTCTATAAAGACAAACCTCTTTGATTCATCCGAAATCAGGAGTATCACACAAAAAAAAGGGGCGTTTTCAGTTCTCGAATATAGCCGAGACGCCTCGGTTTCTCCTGATATTGCTCAGATGGCATTCTTTTCCTCTGAGATGAACATCAGAAAGAAGCAGCTGATAATTCAGTTAGACGGCAAGACAGGCGTACACGTTCAGGCAAAAGCGATGCAGTTGATGATCGGTGACATCGATGCGACCACGGACGTCAAAGGTGCCGGAGATCTCTTTAAGAAAATAGTCAGCAGCGCCGTCACCGATGAGACAATCATCAAACCATACTACAGCGGAGACGGGACACTTGTTCTTGAGCCGACCTACAGATATATTATTCTGGAGGACCTGAAGGAATGGCCGAGGGGAATCGTAATCGACGACGGAATGTTTCTGGCGTGCGAAGACAGCGTTGAGATGGACTTGTCCGGGCGAAAAAACGCATCGTCGCTGCTGTTCGGGCACGAAGGGCTTGTCAACTCCGCTTTTTATGGGGATGGCATTTTGGCATTGGAGAGCCCGGTCCCGCGAGATGAGCTCATAGTGGTCGATTTGGACGATAGTATCATCAAGATCGATGGCAACATGGCGATTGCATGGTCTCCACAGCTGAGGTTTACAGTAGAGAAATCAATGAAAACATTGGTGGGCTCGGCGGTTTCAGGGGAGGGGCTCGTCAATGTCTATGAGGGAACAGGCAAGGTTTGGATCGCCCCAGTGAGAACTAACAGAGGGATCAGCATCCCGGAAAAATAAATGAGAGAGGTGTCAGTATGGAAGGGTTGGTTATTTTTATTGGGTCTTATATCAATTGGATTATTCTTTTGTTGGCGCTGGTAACCATTTACGGTTTCTTGCGGACGGCCCTTAAAGTAAAAAAGCTCCGGGAAAAAATGGATGAGGACAGAAAGAAATCCGGGAGGCGGAAGGAGTATACGGAAGGAGGAATCAAAGTGGAAGCAGACGTGTACACCTGGGAGGACACTCTGGATTACATGGAAAGCTTTAATAAGATCCAGCTTACCTACTCCATGTTTGAACAGTTCGTTCCCTTGTTCCCACTGCTTGGCATTCTGGGAACGGTTGCCGGCTTAATCCAGCAGCTTGAGAACATCGATCAAATGAAAGAAGCGCTGGCGCTGTCCATGTCGACCACCTTTTGGGGATTGATCGCAGCGATTGCCCTTAAAACTATTGACGCCTTACTTGTCAGCAAATCCGTGGACGGGATGGCAATGCACTTCGATACCTTTGAGCAGAACTATCAGATGGTCAAAGATAAATACAGCCAGGAAGTCGAAGCGGACCGCAGAGGGTAATTGCCATGAGATGGAGAAACAGAAGCAAATCGTTGCGGCAGCTCATCATAGATCTGACTCCCTTACTGGATGTCATTTTTATCTTGCTTATCGTCGTGTTATGTGGTCAGGACGACTACATCGCCAAAGTCGAAGACAAAGCTGAAAAGACGCAGCAGCTGGAACAGGCGCTGGAAACCGAAAGAGAAACCTGGCAAGAGCGGCTCGATGCCTATGAGAAGCAGTATAACTATATGAACGTTGTCAACATACACGTAACCCCATCGGAAAATGATAGAAAACACAGAACCGTTTTCATCAGTATAGGCTCTGAAGAACCTCAAACGTGGGAACTCGATCCCGGTCGAGAGAATCAAGTGTGGCAAAAATGCAAAGAACACATTGAACGCACTCTGTCTGGTAACTTGAATCGGGTTACAATTATCAATGTTGAGAATTCGACAATGCTCTATCGCGACTATGAAATGATCACAAAAGATTTTTTTGAAGGCTTAGACATCCAGAAAAAGTTTTTGACAGACTGCATGGTGTTCGATGATGAATAATATACTCGCAATCATTCTTCTAGTCCTGCTGGTGCTGCTCTTCATTTTCATGTTTAAGACGCTGATTTCCGTTTTTTCGAATTACATCAAAAATCTTCCCAAAGGGATATTTGTTATTCTGTTTTTGGTGATCGTATCAGCGATAGTCTATTTGGCCTATTATCTGTTTACCGCAAACACAAATCACGGGCAGACAGGGAACGCCGCGGAAATTACATCGACGCAAGCGGAAGGCGCCGCGTCAGTTGCCGCTGATGGTTGCATCATCTTGCGTGGAGATCAGATATGGATTGATGATCAGATGACTGATCAGGAAGGCGTCGAGCAATACTTGGACAGGATTCCGTCGGGCGATCAAGAGCTTATCATCGTTGATGACTACTCGCTATATTCCCTGCACAATAGAATCACAGAGCTCTGCAGGGAAAGGGGGATAGAATACGTTGAAAAAGATGAAAAGAGCTATCAAAAGTAAAGAAGCTGCGCTGGCTGCGCTTCTCATACTGTCAGCTGCTCTTACCGGTGCGTTGTTTTTCAACCCGGAGCTAATCAACGCAAATGAACCTTTTATCGACCTAAACAGCGGGATCGGGAATGCGATCGGAAACGCAGAGGGCGCTTATAAAGCGCTTAACCCTTCCACTTCATCCGAAGCGGAGTCCACTGTTCTCCCATCCTCCGAAACGTCAGAGACCGATCATGCTGCAATCGATGCCAATTTCGGAAATTACGACATAAGGGTTATAGTGGAGGGCGAAGCCATCACGAAACAAGAAAAGGGCAGCAGCAAGCGAACTGAAATAGATATCAAAGATCTCCTGGAAGAGTTTCGCTCCTCTCATGCTCCCGTCTTCAGTTCTGTTCTTTTGATAGACGACTATGCCGATGCGAAGATATTCACCCGAATCATCCGTGCGCTTGATGCGCAGGGTATTCCATATGATAAAGAGAGATTGCCATGAAGAAGACCGTGTTATTATGTACGGCAGCACTGCTCATCCTGCTGACCATTGCGGTTGGCAATTCAGCCGACGCGAAAGACCGTGCCCCGAAATTGAAGGATTGTCTGCAGTCGGAATACATGTGCTATGCGACATCCGTCTCAAAGCTTAACAGCGGGATTGCCGCGAACAGCACGCAGTTCAGAGACGAGTATGACGGGCGGTATATCGTACTGTCAGGGGAATTGCTCGTAAAGGAGATTTCAAACAACAAGAAAGAAATCAAGGTCGAGGATAAAAGCGGTAACTCATGTACGGTCGATACTTCCTCCGCTGATGCAAAGAAAGTAGTGGGCAACCTGACTCTCAATCAGCAGGTCACGGTGTATGGAAAGATTTCTGTGCAGGGGTGGAAGAAAGACACTTATGTTCTGGTCGCAAACAAAATCGCTGAGCGTCATGCAGCGTTTGCAGACGGCAGCTATGTGTTTGCGTCAGATGAAACGCAACGGGCGTATAAAGGTGTATTGGTAGATGACCTGACAAGTGACAAAACCGTTAGTTTTTATGTGCCGGACGGTTGGGATAATCAGTATGTAAAGTCTGAGCTTGTTCACCACGAAGGAGGAAAGGACCGAACCATAGGGCATCAGTTCTTTCTAAACGCCATTTCTCCTCAAAACACAGAGTATTCGGAGATTTTCTACATTTTTTACTTCAATTATGATACTTATCTCGCAACTATTCCCGATAATCTGTCTGATGGTAATAAAAAGGCTATTGAGGAAAGGATTATCAACAATATCCTTCAGGGTTCCGGCACCAATTCCAAAATTAAGATCGAAACGATAAAGGACGCGAACGGAAGCAAAATCGACTATTGTTCAACCATATATTCCTCAACGAACGGTGAGTACAGACTAGAATTTCTGTTCCGTCCTGACCAAAAGGGCATAACTTGCATGCTGTACTTGTACTATCCTGATGATTCGGCGGTAAGACATGTTCGTGACACTGCTTTTTTAATCGAAACAATGCAGATCAAATAGAATATAAGTTGATTTTCCTCGGGCAGAAAACCTTTTCAGCCGCACATCTCAAATAAAAGGAGATGTGCGGCTGTTTTTCTGTGACTGTTCACCAAGGGGACACAGATGAGCAAAGACTCTCCAGATTCTTGTTTCGAATCAGATTCGAGAGCTTTGAGAGTCTATTTAGCCATTGCTGGCAAGGAAAAAAGGGGAGAGAGTCTCTAATAGAGGCTCCTCCCCGACAAAAAGGGAACCCGCTCCGGCCGATGCCAAAGCGGGGAGATTGTTCAGACGCTTAGCGCCTTATTGAACGTGATCCCGAATGAGAGAATCTCAACTCTCTTATTCTCAAAAACATTATAGCTCATTTGTTCTATTATGTCAACAGGTTTTTCAACAAATCCGCATTTGGCATCCATTCATTCAAATCGCTCGTTTGCCCTGAAACTGCGCAGTTCAGAGCATGTAATTTTGCAATGCTCAAGTAGATACCAGCATAGGCAGCGCTGCCTTTTGCTGCGTCAACAATGTCACGTACGTAGGAACTGGAATCAAACGAATCCGCGCCAGCGGCAACCAGTTCGGGGAGCAAATTCGCCTGTCCGCAGCCAAATACATGGATAACACAGTTCGGAGCGGCTTTTCGCACGGCGGCAACAATAGTCTTAATATACTCAGGATCTTTTGCACGCGGCACCATACCTCCAATTGCTATCCCCCGGAACCCTGCATCAGCATAGACCGCTGCGCATCGCATAGCTGATTCTGCATCCCAGCATTGAAGCGAGGCATAGAGTATCATGTCCCCAGACAGCAGATTCTTCGCATAGAGCGCATTTTGGATCGTCAGTTTCTGCCTCCGCTCCGCTTCAGCCATATCCATCCCAGGCGTAATGATAAAATCCAAGGTCGCTCCCAAATCCGCGTGCTGTTCCTGGAATGCCAATACGTCGGCAGGCGTGATGGTCTCACCCGCTTTTGTCTGGATTTCACCATAGCCGTCACATTCGACAATCTCCGAATCCTGAAACAGCGAGGCAAAACCACCTGAGTCGATAAACATCGGCATGGCCGGCCGCTCCTTCATCTTACGAGCGTAATAGTAACTAACCATGATACACTGGGACATACGCCTCAAATATGGCTGCACAAGACGATCCATCGGGTACTTATCGCCAAAGGTAGTAACCGGCATAAAGGTAGGGAAGTGTATCTCCCCGTATGAAGTCCGGATACAGCTCATTCCTTTCTCCTTTCCGCACTTTGATACCACAAGATAGGCAAATCCTCCCGAATACTCCGATTGGAAGACGCCTGCAGCTGCCGAAACGCCTTCACAACATTCTCATCACCCAATGCACGCCGAACACAGAGAATATGCTTGCAATGACCGCCTTTTTTCTGGAAATCCATACAATCACAGCAATAATCGTCCCCATGTCCGATAATCACATGATCCTCACGGCCTCCACGCACAAGAAAACGGTCTCCTTCAAAATTGACTACACTGAGTTCAGCGGAACGCGCAAGCCGATACGGGTCTATTTTGACTTTTTTCTCACTGCGGTGCCCAGAAAACATGACCGGATCTTCCCGATATATCCTGATCTCACCCTGATTGAGAATCTTCTTCGCATCCTCTACCAGCTTCGAAGACAACTTCGACCCTATCCCATCCACATCCCGAAGCACCGCAGGTGATGCTTCGGCAATACTCGAAATCGTATCAAACCCTTCATCCGCAAGCGCTCTCGCTCGCTGCCCACCTACACCCGGGAGCATCGTCAAAGCTGCCAATTCGCTGGATAGCCGGTATCGGAGCATATCTGTCAGCATACCAGCTAGGGAGTACGCAGAATCGTATTCGCTTCTCTTGCTGCCAGCTGCCTCCTCACCCAATTCCTTCTTGTCTATTGCAGAGATGATTGCACCAATCCCTTGGAGGACTCTAATCACATTATCCCTTAATGCGTAGACATCTGCAGGATAGATCATGAAACGCTTTGCAATCTCATCGATCGACATTTCTGTTGTAAGACAGTGACAAATCGCTGCCATCTTGACCCCCGCGAGAAGGCGCCCCACCTTCATTTCCTCCCCAACAATTCTTCCCAGCTGATTGACCGTGCACTCCAAAAGCATACTCGGCAATTGCTGAACAACCTCACAGAGAGCGTCTGTTTCCTCAAAATTCGCACGTAAAACCGGTTCACAATCGGGGCTGAGCCCTGCCATCAGCAGGATATCAAACAAAAAGAGCCTTTTTCCGCTGCCATAAACCGCCTTTACCATACGCACCGTCTCCACCGAAAACATCAACCTAATCGCGAGTTGGCCCAGCAAGCCAACCTTCAGCGGACGATCCAGAACACTGCTCTCCGTCTCCGTTTCATACAGCAGATCCCCGAGCAGAAGGCTGTTAACAAGCCGGCTGATGGTTGCCTCCTTATGCTGCGCCTTATAAAAGGTCAGTGGAAGGAAACCCTCCGTCAACTCGCGTGCTGTTCGGGAATAGCCCGCGAAAACTTCGATCAATATCTGTTCCTGCATATAACGCTGGTCGGTTAACTGCGAGTTAACAGGTTCACACCAACCATATTCATACTTTGTCCGGTCAACCCACCTCGGAAGCAGCATGACAGCTTGTCCCTGCGAGTCCAGCCCCGGTCTCCCAGCACGTCCTGAACGCTGGATATAACTCCAGACCGGCAAATCTTCAAACCCCTCCGGTTTAAAAACATAAGTATCATACAAAACAACCTGCCGCGCCGGAACGTTTAACCCCATCTCTAGCGTTGAGGTTGCAACCAAGACCCGCAACGCTCCACTCCGATACTCCGCTTCAACACGCTCACGCTCATCAGGCATCAAGCCGGCATGATGGCAAGCAGCCGGTATTCCGTTATCCGAAAGAAGCGTTGCCATCTCCTGTGTTCTCTTCCTGCTGTTACAGAAAATCAGCGACTGTCCTCCGTCTTCAATACAGTCTCTAACGACACTCAGCAAAAGCGCCGGCTTTTCTTTTGCGCTCTTAAAACGTTCAAATATCCTCCCCAGAGGTATCTGCCGCCACTCAGAGCGATAATATCTCCCATGCAGCCACTCAGCAATCCGGTCAGCATTCGGCATTGTCGCCGACAACCCTATAAACCGAACAAACGGGTTCAACCGCATAAGCCGAGTCATGATCCCCTCAAGCCTTGCACCACGAAGATCCTGACCCAACAGATGGAACTCATCAACCACAACCAGGCTGATTTCAGGTATCCAGCTCCAATGCTTCCGCCAGTTGCGGAGACACGCATCCATCCGCTCCGGAGTCATGATAAGTAGCTGAGACTCCTGATAACTATATTTTGACTTCGACATCCAAAGGGTATCTCCTGTAAAAACACCGACAACAGTACCAGGAAACCGATTCGCCCAATCGCGCTGTTGCTGTGAAGCAAGCGCTTTGAGCGGGGTAAGATATACTGCCTTATAACCGCTATGTATGACATCTTCAATCGCCAACTCCGCTAAGAAGGTCTTTCCAGAACCAGTCGCCATATTGAGAAGAAGATGCTTTCCTTCCTCCAGCAGCCCAGCCTCCATGACTTCTCTTTGCTGTGGAAAAAGTTCCTGCTTATCAAGGTCTACCATATAATCCACCATCCTTCAGAAACAAACAACGAAACCAACCAAACAGGGGAGAGGGCATTTCCTCTCCCCATATATCGCTCAATCAGGCACGAACCTCCTCCGCAAAACGCCTCGCCGCTGTATGGACCGCCTTTCGAAGCGACTCTTCCAAAAGTGCCTCAAATCGCGAAGGGATCTCAGAACCACAGACCAAATGCACATCTATCCCATACCGTCCAACGTCTCGATCCTCATGCCCCCCACGCGCGCAAACTGTGGAAGCAAACCCTTCCGTAGAAGTGCTTTCGTGCATAAACTTCTTGAGGAACTCACGCAACTCGGTCTCACTCATGTCCTCCTCATCTATGCAGCCTTCAGTTCCTAACTCGTTCAAGTCACCATCATCCATAAAGGCATCAAGGAATTCCTCCTCCACGGGATACGCCTCCACATAGCGCAGCGACGCACTGAATGCACCGGCTAAGAGCGACTCAAAGTCCAGCACATCATCCAAGCGCATTCTGGCCTCCTCAACTCGCTCCAATAACTCATCCGCATGCACCTTACCGCAACGCCTTCGAATCTGCTCACATTCCAAAACCAGCTGATCCACATCCGATGCCAAGCTCATGCACAAAGCCCTCAGCTCCCCCATATGCGCCACATCTTCTTGAGAGAAATCATCGTCGGACGTCACCTTCTCCATCACATCATAGGCATTCTCACAATGCGCCTCAAAGGACTCAAATATTCTCTCCACATCCATCATCGGCTTCCCAACAACTTTGCTGGAAATCATTTTCTTCATATCTCAACTCTCCTAACTTAAGATTTGAAGGACCCCCAACTGACCACTCAAATCCAGCGAGATACACCCGCACGAACAAACCTTTACCAAGAGAACCCCTTCACACAAATTATACGCACAAGCCACCCAATCTATAAGACCATACGAAAGCCGCTGCCTCTTTCCCAAAAGACAGCGGTCAGAAAACACCTCAACAGAAGGCTATGTCGGCATATCAACGCCGGGGAAGGATAACAATAACAAAGAAGAGGAAACATCCTGCCTTCTGCCACAAGTCCACTTTTCACCCAACATTATACGCACAACTCAAAAACGGTATTCCGCAGTGTCTAAACCCCACTTCACTTCTCCATTTATGCTATGTGTAAAGTAAATTCACTTTCTTTATATCGTAAAAACAAGTAATTTCCCTTTACAGAATAGAGAAATAAGGGGTTCACACACTTTTTTCAACAGAATCTCTTTAAACCACAGCTAAACGCACAATACGAGGCATAAACCGGATCAGATTAAAAATCCCCACAAAAGCACAGAGCCGCTACACTATGCAAACGTGCTGCAAACCCTTCTCTGGGGCAGAACCCATCCAACTCTGATGATACGTCTACCCGATATCCAAGGCACCATCGTGATACCGGAGCCCATATGCAACGACAGCGTAATCCGGCTTAACCTCTGCATACACATGACCTGCACCTGCATTCACTTCCTCCACAGCAGAAGGCAGTTGCGCTCACTGGAGTTCCTCTGCGTCAATCTGACAGCCACGCAGACACTCTGCCAACCCCCAAGAAAGCCAACACAGCACCTCACTGAAACACCGTAGCAAGCTCCGAACAACACCTACAAGGAAACAATCTCATCCATAACGACGACATAACCCACACGATGCCAAGCAAAAAATCCTCTGATGTAACTCAGACATTCGTCCAGCTGAAAACATCGTCTCCATCGACAGCCGATATACTACGCAAGGCGACAACCCCTCCGCAGCCCCATCTGCAACGACGGGCTTCCAACTCAATAGAAGATCATACCCACCAGATTGCCAACTTCACTCACCAAAGAGCGAAAGCACCTCACCAATAGCATCCAACGTAACCGGATTCAAAGGATAACTGACCCGACCAACCGTCACACGCCGCTCCAAAACCATCGTATCCAACTTCCGACGAATCGCACCCACACCACAAGATCGAATCTCCGCCAAGGCTCGACCAACTACGTCCACCTGAGCTTCGCTGGAATAGTACTCGGGCGTCAAATTCCACCCCACAAGCTGTGAGAAAGGAACCAAAAAGCAATCAGGCCCCCTCGAGAGCCACGTAACGCCAGGCATATCGCTCTGCCTTACCCGCGACTCCACCAAACACCGCAATCCCGACACCAGCTCACCAAGTTCACGCTCAAGCTCATCAGCGCGCCGCAGACTGTCCTTGCTGATCCCAAATTCAGTTTCATCCATAGAATCTCCTCCTATCCAAGACTTTACCCGATTCTATGCCAAGACAGTTGCCGGTATCACCGAGGCTAGCCAACAGGGAGGCAGGGCGGGGGAGGTACCCCCTATAAAACAATCATATATAGAACGATTTTTGTAATTTTTTTCCTTCTTCAATTTTTTTTACGGTCTTCGCGCAGAGTCCTGTTTCCTCACAGATCTCAGCAATCTCTTTGCCGGCATCGAGCATATCGGAGATGAGCTTTTTCCGATCGAAGCCCTGACGCTTGAGCTCTGCACTGACTGTCCTCTGGTCGAGCCCAAGCTCTTTGGCGATTTCTTTGGCCTTTTTGCCCTTGTTTGCAAGCTCCAGTATCTTTGCGTTTCGATGTTCTCTGGCCGTCCTGACGGCTGCATCACGGCTTGCGTTCTTTGAAATCCGTGTCATCGGTGTGAAAGGCTCCGATGGCTTCCAAAGGCCAATGGCTTCCTGCTCCTCTAACGTGATGTCCAAGAACTCAATGAGCTTTTCATTGGAGTAGCGATATCCCCCTTTCTCTTTCGCCGAGCAGATCACGCCCTCCAGCTCCTTCTCCGACATAGGCTGCTTGAAGCCCTTGTTGAAGTCCATGAGCTTCTCGAAGGCTCTTTCATGGCCCAGCCGGGGGAGCATGGCATTGTAGGCGATAAAGCAGAAGTTGTTTCGGGTCTCGCCACCGACGTCATTGTTACGCAGGATCCGGAGCTGGATCAGTTGTCGCATTCGGAAGAAGCCGAGCGTGTGATAGTCCCTCAGCAGCCGGATGTCTGTATCAAGGTACTTGCCGCTGAAGTTCCCTGTGCCCTCTGGTTTTGGCTGTACCGGTTCCTTTTTTGGTCTCTGGCTCTTCTCCAGCTTGACCCATTTGGTCATGTCCTGGAGGATGTAGGGCTCTTCTCGCAGCAGTTCAAACTCGACTTTTGTGTTCGAAACAGTGTTGAACGTGCAGGGGAGACGATAGTAGCCAACCATGTTATGCGAGGACGTCGCGTCGACTTTAAACTGTGAGAGCTCCTCGTACTCTGTCAAGAATTCAGAGATCCTGAGGATCAGGAAGTCCCTGACCTCCTCGAAATATGGCTTGCACTTTACATATACGGGGTTGATATGCCACCAGAACTGCAGCCCGCGCCCTGTCTTAACGATACTGTTCGGCAAAGGAACGACCCGATCTCGCTTGAACCGCCAGATAAAACTCGATAGGTAAGGGGTCCAGTCGCTGATCCCCTCGTCGTGACAGTCGATATCTATGACGATGTTATCGAGAGAGAACAGGCCATCAAGCGTTCGCGAGACACCGTTGACCGTGTTGGCTGTGATGTAATAGTCGACCTTCTTGCTGACGTGCATCTCTTCGATAAAAGCCCTGACAGCTTCACGATCGCCAGTGTAGAGTCGAAGTACACCATTGACGCCGCCGCTACGCCGGCCAACATGGAGTCGGCCATGAAAGGAAGAGGGAGGGAAGTGAACATCGAACCAGCTAAAAGCGCTCTCATCGATGGTCGTATAGTTGTATGGCGCTTTTACAGAACTCAATAAATCCGCCTCCTATTACAAAATGCAATCAAGTTTTACATTGGCGTTTAATTTTAGACGCAAGTGCTGGGCGCTCCCTTCCGAAAGCTCTTTGCCGTCAGGCATCAAATTTGGTGTTTGTGCAATTTGACGAGGCCGTGCATCTGCTGTCTAAAATGAAACAGTGGCCGCGCAGAGGTGTCTTTCTGTTGCGGACAGTCTTCGATGGGCTTGTTTAATTTGAAACGGTGCCCCTGGCCGCTTTGCAAATAAAAATACCTCGCACGGGATTACGTAAACCCATGCGAGGATATAAAAACATATTTGTCAGATTTTGTAAAGTGTTGTCAAAAACCCTTTATTCATGCGGTTTTCCGGGATTTTGTTTACAAAGTTTGCACCCCGTCTACGAAGATTGCATCACTTTGTTTACAAACTTTGCATTATGTCACCTAACTTTGCATCTCACCTCGTTTACAAGTTTTGCATGGCTTGCATTTGTACACAAAATTTGCATTTGATTTCGTTTACAAAGTTTGTATCCATCGATCGTTTACAAAATTTGCATGCCCGTATGTTTACAAAGTTTGCATGACACTCAGCCGATATCTTGTTGCCTCAGTTCCCGACAGTGGAATCCGTAATTGGGCGTAACCGTGATCCCGCCGTTTGTTTTTCGGTCAACGCGATAGCTCTGGAAGAAGTCAAACT
>Ga0310695_10002218_pt1 | contig 41760 bp, 35 predicted proteins | sample RumenRJG_04DNA_FD_203882 | JGI IMG/M metagenome (GOLD analysis project Ga0310695, IMG submission 203882) | Bovine rumen microbial communities from Lethbridge, Alberta, Canada - RJG_04 (v2) (version 2) | ecosystem: Host-associated > Mammals > Digestive system > Stomach > Rumen | place: Canada... | reverse complement strand
TAAAGCTTCGGGACGCTCATACTCCACTCCTGGCGTATCAGGTCTTCGAGATCATCCGGTTCGTCTTCTCCCTTTTGGTCAGCGTAGTCTTTAACATCCGACAGAGTTTCATCCATCAGGTCTTTCGCTGGATCCTTTTTCATCAGCCGTTCTTCCGTCAGTTCTTCTCTGTCTCTTGGCATATCTCCGTCAGGGCGTGTGCCTCTGTCACGCTCTTTTGCTTCACCGGACATCACCTTTTCAATCCGCGCATCCTTTTCAAACTTCACAGCATGCTCCATCTCATCTGCCCTTTCAAACGCTTCCGCTGCTGACTGAAAAAAGACGATATCACCATTCTTATCCCTGACATAATCCCCACGCTCATTATCAAATATCGCATACTGCACCGGCTCGTAAGTCTCTGGCTCTCCTTTCCCTTTCCTTATCTGATCGACCGAGAACCTCTGCCAGGGCGAGATCTCGGATATCTTTTTAAGTATCCTCTCCTGAAGACTTGTAAGTTCCGAAAGATCTTTATAGAACTCTGTTAGAAGCTGCCTTATCTCTTCAGGCTTTGTCCTTTCTAATCTTTCTCCACGAAGCAGGCCGTCACGGCTTAAGTCAAGGGCGGCGGAGGCGAGCCGAAGCTGCGCCTCCGAAAACCATCTGTTACCCGACTCGACATCCATTATATCCAACGGGCTCATCATGCAGCGTGCAGCAAGGGTGTCTATTCCGATTCCCTGCTTAATTCTTTCAGTCCTTATGATGTTCCCATAGGGATTTCTCTTCTCTTCCATAACAACCTCCATCACATATGAAGGCCGGAGGGAACGGCTACTTCCGGATCATCATTCGTCGCTTCGTTCCTGCCGTCCATATCCGCCTTGTTTATGACAAAGCTCATATTGGCTACCTCGGCCTCTTTTTCGTTACTGAGTTCCTTCAGCCTTTGCTCATACCTTGCGGCAAATTCAAAACCGTTTTCCTTGTCATAGTGATAGGGCTCGGTACCGAGTATTTCCTCCGGTATCAGGGTTGTAGCATTCACTTCCTTGATCATGGAAGCAAATTCAGCTGCCTTGCCACTCAGTCCACCGTCTTTCCCTTCAGGAAGGGCAATAAACTCATGAATGCTGCTCGGGATAAGGTACATGCTGCCACCAAGCTTGTCGCAGAGTCCGTCCAAAGCTTCTGCGTCACAAAAAACTGACGCTGCCCCGTTAACCTTCTTCTCGTTTGTGATGACATACATATCAAGTCCGCCATCAAGAGCGTCCATGTCGCCTCCCATAAGCCCGGAAAGGATGCTCTGCATCGATTCGACCTTTGTCGGAAGGAGCTCTTTCGTATTCTTGACCGCAGCATCATAAAGATTCTGCTCCGTCACGTCCCACTGTTCCAGCATCTGGTCACTGATCCTGACAGTCGCTATACTTTCATCTGCACCCCGGTCAAGATAGAGCCGATAGGTGATCGAAAGGTCTTCAACCTCCCTGTGGGGAATCTCTTTCAGGCTCTCCTCATTCATCCTTGTATTTACGACCTGCATTACGATTATGTCCTTCACACCCTCAAAGCCGCCTGATATACGGTCGATGAACTTGCCTCCAAAACCGTCCCCGCTTTTTACATGCTTGACGTAAATGTCGCTTATCGTTGAAAGGATCTCGTTTTCAGAAGCCACTGGATCCTCATACATATCAACGAACGAATCGAGGTATATGGTCGGTGTGACCTTCGCTCCCTCTTGCTGGATGATAAGAGCTGCCTTCTTCTCGTCATTATTCTTTACCACTTCGGTAAAACTAATCTTTGCGTCCTTATACGCATCCGGAAGGTAATCCTTAAGGTTTGCCCCAATAATGTCCTTCAGGTTTGAAAGGATCGTTTCTTTGCTTTTTGTTGCCATTTCATTTTCCTCCTGCCATTTCGGCATAAAAATAGGAAGCCGGTTTCTCCGTACTTCCGTTTCGTTTACTTTGTCTTAACCCCTGTAGTTACTGCATTTCAGGCATAATGTCTCAAGTCTTGCTACCATTACATTTCAGTCATCATATGTGAAATTTACTATCATTCGCTCTTTCCCGTCAGGGGTGCATGTAGATAGCGTTATGATGCTGCTTTCAGGCGATATTGCCTTTCCAGACCGATCAGCCACATATGAAAGATAATCCTTCACATCTTCTTCACTCAGAAACCTATTGAACATATCTTCAAGATCAAAAGGTTCCTCGATATAAGCTGAGTGAAAACTGTAGCTCCTCATCTCTCCCGGAAGGAAGATCAGGAGCTTCCTGCCGGAGCCTTTGGCTCCCTCAGATTCCTCTTCAAGAAAAAAATCCGCTGTTCCAAACATCGTGCCGTCACGCATATTGTGACCGTAGATTATGGCTGCTCTTCCCGGAAAATCCCCTTTTCTTGTATAGATGCAGCCGTGGGAATTATATTTCCCGTCAAGCCCTCTCCTTAAGTAGTAATCAGGATCTTCTGTGCTTCGTACCACCGGATAATTGATCCTTGATCCAGGCGAATAGATCCACGCCACTATGTCAGGATTAAGCTCTTTAAGCTTTTCAAAATTGACTCTCATATCCCCTCCTTTCAAAGAGTCATAACTGTTTTCTTCCCCTGTCGGTGTCTTGCTTCCCTGCGTTTCACCGTCCTGAGTCGTACTTACCTGTGACCCGTTTTCCTGCGCTTCGTTTTCCTCAATAATAAAATCCTCTACTCCCTCAATCCCGGCTATCTCCCGGACCTTTCTGTCAAAGATCTCTTCCTCATGATTTTTCCGGTATGAAAGGAACGCTAAGAATAAGAGGATCCCGATAAGCGCTATGATGATCGTCTTCTTCATGCCAGTACCGTCCCCACAAAAAAGGAGGAGCCATATAGCCCCTCCCCCATGTTTATCTCTTAAGTTGCGCTATCACTTCACCTACGTACCTTTCTCTTCCTCATAGCAAGGAGCAGAACCGTAAGGACAGCTGCTCCTGCAAGGAACAAGGCTGTAGGAAGCGGAGTTGTCTCGTCATAAGTCTTCGGACTGCTCGGCCTTTCAGGTTTCTCCGGCTTTTCAAAGGTCACTGTCTGCCCTTCGTCCGTAATGTCGGAATGAGTCGCAATCTCGATCTCTCCAAAATAGAGAGTCTCAAAGCATACAACGCTCTTCCCGGCGAAAGTAGTCGAATCAAATATGAACTCCACATCAATGGTTCCGTCAGGAGACTGAGGCGTGAACTCGATTTCTTTCGTTACCGCCTTACCATCCTTATCAAGGACCGGTGTTCCATCAGAACTCATAAGTGCTCCAAGAAGTCTATACTCTTTCCCTGCAACAAGGTTCCTGTACTCAACAGTATCTATAAGCTTTGTGCTTTCCGAAACCGCCACCTTCTTCTTCCCGTCAACAGCTGCCTTGGTCTTAACCTCCGGGAAATGGATGCTCTGGTCTTCATCCTCGATATCTGCATGAACCGCCAGCTTCACATCCTTGAAATAGAGATCCTCGAATGCAACAACTGTCTTTCCGGAAAGCGCCTTGCCATCAACCTCAAATTCAATATCAACTGTTCCGTCAGGCTTCTCAGCAGTAAACTTCTTCTCCGCAGTAACGCCTATCTCTTCGCCGGTCTCCTTGTTGACAAGACTGCCTTTTACGACATACTCCTTCCCGGGAACGAGGTTCTTATACGACACGGTATCGGTGATCTTAACCTTCTCCGCAGTTGCCGTACCAACCTTCTCATTATCCTTTATCCCGGACGAAGCTGTTGTCCCGATCTCAGGGAAATGGATAGTCTGGCCATCATCCTCGATATCGGCGTGTGCTGCCAGCTTCACATCCTTAAAGAATAGATCCTCAAAGACTACTACAGTCTTTCCGGAAAGCGCCTTGCCATCAACTTCAAACTCGATCTCAATAGTTCCATCAGCTTCTTCAGCTACAAACGCCTTTTCCGAATTTACACCTATCTCTTTACCTGTTGATCTATCTACAAGGGTTCCCTTTACGACATACTCTTTCCCGATCACGAGGTTCTTGTATGCCACAGTATCAGTGATCGTTACCTTTTCATCGACTGAAGAAGCAGCATGCTCATTTTCTTCAATGCCCGATGTCGCCGTCGTTCCGATCTCAGGGAAAAGGATGCTCTGGTCCTCGTCTTCGATATCAGCATGAACCGCAACCTCAATGCCGTTATGATAAAGGCTTTCAAAAGCTACGACAGTTTCACCTGCAAGCTTCTTCCCGTCTACAACGAATTCAAGCTCGATTGCACCGTCAGAGTCTTTTGCAACAAACTTCTTTTCCGCTGTTACTCCGATCTCTTTACCAGTCGCTTTATTGACGAGGGTTCCCTTTACGACGTACTCTTTTCCGGGAACAAGATTTCTATAAGCCACGGTATCCTTAATCGTCACCTTCTCCTCAACAGATGCTGCCGCATGCTCATTCTCTTCAATTCCGGATGAAGCAGTTGTCCCGATCTCAGGGAAATGTACGGTCTGGCCTTCATCCTCGATATCAGAGTGTACCGCAACCTCAGCGCCGTTATGGTAAAGGCTTTCAAATACGACTACCGAAAGACCCTGAAGGTCTTCTATCTCCTTTGCAGGAACCTCAAAAGCCATATCGACATACCCGTCAGAAGTGGTTGGAATAAACTTTGTTTCCGCTGTTATATCCAATACGCCATCCCCGGACTTCCTCACGAGAGGCCTTCCAGTCGTCTTATCGATCAGGATCCCGCGAAGGGTATATTCCTTCCCGGCAATGAGGTTCGTAAACGATACCCTATCCTTTATCGAAACGGTCTCGCTTAAAGTGTTACCAACATTATCATCTGTCGTGACATCAGATGCCGTAGTCTTTATCTCCGGGAATCTTATCGTCTGGCCTTCATCAAAAAGGCTCCTGTGATAGGAGATAAGCCTCTCCTTAAGATAAAGATCCTCAAAAACGACAACGCTCTTTCCAGAAAGCCCGCTTGCGTCGATATAGAAATCCATCTCAACAAACCCGTCAGGTGTTGTCGGATTGAACCTCTTTTCAGCAGTCACAGGTTTCCCGTCAGCTGTGAGTTCCTTCCCGGTCGCCTTATCCATAAGGGTTCCACGAAGGACATATTCATATCCCGGGATAAGGTTTGTATATGACACTTTGTCCGTGATCACGAGTTCCTTAACCGCTGCTCCGACATTATCGCCAGTCACATCAGTCCTTGCTGTTGTCTTTATGGATGAAACATAAAGGGTCTGCTTCTCGTTATCAAAATCTGCGTCGTCAGCGAGTGTCGTCGGTGCATCCTCACTGTCATAAAACGCCGCGTCATAGAGATACTCAAATATCACAAGATGCTTTCCTTCCATGCCGGTGAGATTAAGCCCCTTGAAATACACAGTTTCTATCCCGTGGCTATGACCTTTGGAATTAAATCTCGTGACCTCCTTGAATGTCTTACCGTCAGCGTCGGTGAATACCTTCCCTGTCTCCTTATCCATGATCACGCTTACAAGGACATAGTCTTCAATGTCTGGATTATCAAACTCCCATGTGACTTCGTCGGTGATGTTCTGCCCAGCCGCACCCATCATACTCCTGCAGGGAAGATCGGCAGCCTTGTCGGTAAGGTCGGTATTGTAAGCAAGGGACCTTATCACATAGTCGCTCTTATTGTCCTTCGTATCGTGGATAGTACCGGCCTCAACTATGAAGTTGTTGTTCGTATCAGGTGTAGGCGCATAATCAAGATGAGCTACCATATCGGCATTTGTCGTAACAACAAAGGATACAAGGGAATAACCCTCATTACCTTTGCAGCGCTCCTCCTGAATGAGATATATCCCGTCAGGGAGCGCTCCCATAGTATCATCCACCGGTGCATCGCCAAACCAGATCCCGTTAGTCCAGGAGCCATCCTCAATGTCGGCCACATTATCGTTTGCATTGGTGTTCGTTGAATGCTTTACTGTGTCGCGGTTTCCGGTCATAAGCTTCCCGTTCCCGTCAGTGTATGCCCTGTGTGATTCAAGTACAGTCTTTCCATCCTTAGCGGAGAGCTTTGATATCATGAAGGCTACATGGGGCATGGGAACATTGTCTTCATCCTTCTTTACGAAGGTAAGGTCGCCTCTCTTAACCCGATCAGAGATCGTCTTTTCAAAAGACGTAAGATCTACTATCACGCCTTCCTCTCTTATCGAGAGAGTCGCTTCAAGCTTTCCATAAAGCCAATAGCCTTTCGGCGCCTTTATCTCACGGATGAGATAATCTCCGTATGCGAGTGCGTCAGTTGATGACTTAAAGTACCCGTTCTCGTCAGTCGTGAAGGTATAGACAACTTCATTGTTTCTGAACTCATTTCCCGCGCTGTCAAGTACCGGATTCGGGGAATTCTTGCTAATTACCTCAAATGTAACTCCAGAGAAATCATACGATCCCTGCGGCTTATCATTCTTTGAGTCAAAATCACGCTTCTGGATCTCAAAGCCGCCTCTTATCACTTCGTCTTCGTACTCGATCTCGACGATCTGCCCCTGCTCCGTTATCTCAACAGGGATCGGTGCAGGATTTACAAGGTATCCTACAGGCGCTTTTGTCTCGACCACAAGGTAATGCCCGTAGGGCAGGGCGGTAGGAGATGTTGTCGCACGACCGGAAGCATCCGTAGTTATCGTTGCCGCAACCTCGCCCTTTTCGCAGGCTATTCCATCCTCATTAACTATAGTGCCGTCATTATCGTTTATGATATTAAATGTTGCTCCCTCAAAGGTTAAGAAGCCCTGCGGATAACTATATCCGGCAGCTTCCCTTGTCTCAGGGTCGATCTTTTGAACAGCGATCCCGCCGTACTTTGGCGTTTCATATATCGCCTTGTACTCATCCGTCATCTCTCCCGCAAAAGTGAAATCGGGAACACCATCTCCGTTTGAATCTGAAACTGTGTAGAATATCGGCTTCGACAAAGTTTCTGGATCCCTGATCTCTATCTGATCCCCTATAACGACCTTCGACGGTGTCCTGACATACCCCTCGGGTGCCTTTGTCTCTTCAACACTTATCTGTCCATAGGGTATCACCGCATTCCCGTCAGATGTGAGGATCAACGGCGAACTCCCGTCTACCAGATAATCAGAAGAAAGTTCAGCATAACCTACAGGCTTCCCTTCATCATCTGTCGTCTCAACCGTCTCAACAACCCACGTCGCATCCGGTTCATATGTGTCATCGACCATTTCATCCGGACCCACGTCATAGTAATTGACCGTAAACTGCGCTCCTGCAAGTGAAAGATGCTCGTTCCCTTCCTCGTCACGTTTTATGAACTTAAGGGCTGGCGCAGAAAGAAAAGGTTCCGTAGAAGTGAGACAGTAGGGATTATCAGCAGTGTTTGAACTATCAAGCTCGACAACATGCCATTCGCTGTCTACTCCAAAGCCTGATTCCGGCGCATGGTTTTCATGGATCACGAACTTAACGGAGGTTCCGTCAGCGGGTGCAGAAAGCTTAACCTTTTCAGTCTTTCCGCTTTCATCAGTCGTTGCAGTAGCAACAAGCGCTCCGGCATAGTGATTCCCTGCATTTGAGGCATCATACTTAAATATCTGATAGGTCGCACCTTTGAGCGAATAGGCGGCAGAACCGTCAGTAATATCAGGATTGCTTGATACCTTCTGGATATAGACCCACGCTTCTCCGATATCCTCAGTAACAGTATAGACAAGCGGAACCTCGGCCGTTGTAGTATCAGAAACTATGATCTTATCCCCGATAATATCAGTATTGATATCAAATCCTCTCGGAGCCGTGACTTCCTCTATCGTATAGTCACCTGTCTCAAGCTCGATCACATCTGTCTTTGAGTACTTGCTCCCGTCAGTGTAGGTGCCTTCATTCTTCGTCCTGTACTCACCGACATACTCGCCCTGATGCTTTGATACGGTTTCATCATACTTATAGATTTTGAAAACCGCCCCGGAAAGAGAATAATCATCTGATCCGTCAGTAGTCGCTGAATCGCCAGACTTCTTGTAGATCACGAGATATCCTTTACTTTCCTCTTCCATCCTCCAGGAAATGATGTCCTGATTCGAGCCTCCGTGGATGATATAGGCCTTGAAGTTTGAAGGAGGCGCAGGAAGCGCCAGTATCCTTGTGACAAGCTCTTCAAAGTTTGATACCGCCTCAGAAGTAAGCCCTCTAGTCCAGTTCGGATCATTGATCACGTTTTCGCAGTAATAGCAGGAGAGCATCAGATGTGAGTTCACAAACGCATCCTCCTCGCCACCCTGTGACGTTGGATTGAGCTCGCTCTGTGACTCGCCCGGTGCTCCCGCGCAGTAGTAGACGAGCTTTGTCATTGTTTGATCCGCTGCCGTCAGGCTATAGTCGCCATCTGCCGGAGCGCTGAGTTCCGGCACGATACAATAGGCATTCCTTGAATACGTGTTGTCGTCATTGTCATAATCGACTGTAAAATAGTTGGTTCCCCAACCCATGTAAATAAGTTGGTCGCCCTTCGTGAGCGTGCCCGTAGTAGGCTCTGCCGGTGCAGCATGCGCTATGACCGGCGCATAAAGCCCCGTGATCACGGTAAGGACGCTCATCAAGACCGCCATTATCTTTTTCTTTAATGCTTTCATAGTTTTCCTTTCTCCAATAATTTTTAACCTTGTTGTTTTTGTTGCTTTTGTTTCTCTTGTTTCTTTGTTCTTCCGGTTCCTCTTGGGGAGCCCCGGTTCCTTACAACCTCAAAGAACATTTCGTACCCCCTTTCTATCAGCATGAAAAAAGGGCCGATTTTTACCGACCCTTACGAAAAACTAATATAAAACAGCTACAAAAAAGGACCCGTTGCCGGATCCTTTGTAAATCAAAGTGTTTTGTACGATTGAACGAAATTACTTAAGCTTTATTATCTCTCCAACAGCCTTTGCGGACGTGTTCCCTGCCACATCAATGCCCTTGATGTTCGGATTACCATCCCCTGGCTTTCTAAAGAATTGCGGAGTCTTCCAAGCCCCTGCCTCTTTGTACCAGAGAGTAACATGGTCTAATGCTGAAGGGTTTCTGCTGCACTTTACGGCTCCGATGAAGACCCCCTCATCCGCCGTCAGATACCTTGCCTTTGAAGGATCGGTCATATCAGTAGCTCTGCCATTTTCAACGTATACTGCAGGCAGCCCCAAATCCCTCTTTGCGAGGTCCATAAGATTATAGGCCGCGTAGCAGGTCTTTATCCCGCCCTGATAGAACATTATGTAGTTCGACATATCGTCACAGTTGATGTTGTAAAAGAGATCCTTTCCGTCAACGGAAAAGTCGTTCCACCATTTTGTTCCCTTTTCGCAGGCCTGCGTCCCGGGATACCTCAAAGTCTTGTTAAGATAGGCGGCCATCGCCTCGAGCTTTTCAAGGTTTGACATACCATCCGTCCAAAGAACGCTTTCAATCTTGTGCCTTACCGTATCATAAAGCCTCATATCCGCCGCAGAAGCCTTCTTTCCGAAATTGCTGTTAGAGATAAGATAAGCCGCATCAATGACTTTCCCATCCCGCTTTGCGACTACCTTCACAGCCCGCGTTCCCTGCTTCGCCTCTACAGTAAGCACCTTCCCAAAGAATGTGAAGCCATACGATACGCCGTTTATCTTCTTTGCCTTGGTTCCTGTCACGGTCTCGCCCCTCGAAACCTTTGCTCCGTCAGGGATGTTCATGGCATCGAACATTTCCTTGAAAGCTTTCGGAGTAACATCAATAACTTCAAATGTCACTTTATCAAGCTCTGTCTCGCCAAGACTCGTCTGAAACGTGATAGTCCTATAGAAGCTCCCGTCCTCATTCGTTTTGAACAGGTGGTAGTCATACCGTCCTTGATAACCATCACCGGCGTGAAATTCCTGGAAGCCACCGGTCTTATTCGAAAATCCGGTAAGCAGGTTCCGATCACCTTTATAGGCAGGGTATTTCTTCCTGCCGACAAGGATTTCGTCGGACGTCTCTATGTTTGCTGTGTTGCCTGTCGTCACCTTGCTGTCGTTGTTCGCAGTTGAAGGCTTATCCGTCTTACCCTTGTTGTCCGTTGTCGCCTTATCCACTTTACTTGCGCTGCCCGTCGTAGTCTTATCCGTCGTTCCCTTATCCGCTTTACCCGTCGTACCCTTGTTGTCTGCCTTTGCCGCTTCTTTCTCTCCCCCCACAACCTTGAAGTAAAGATAGCCATTGATCTTTATCTTCTCGGGAAGGGTGACACCCGACGCATCCCCGTCAACGGTTGCGGTCATGGTCTTTCGATCAAGTACAAACTGGACCTTCGTACCGCTCACCTTTACGCTCACGATCTCTGCGGCATCAGCCCTCAAAGTCAAAGCAGAAAAACCTGAAACGAAAATCAATGTTGCCATTAAAGTAGCTATAACGCGTTTCCTCATAACAGACACCTCCTCGATTTACAAGATTTACCCGGTTTACTCGATTTATACTCTCCTCAAATAGGAGCTTTATCTTTTCGCCATAGATACCTATGGCACCAGCTACCCCATCTTGTCTTTTTGCCTTTGGGAGTTCTTCTGCATGTCGATATACTCTTCAATGTCTGCCCTAGAAGGATTCCCTACCGCGGAAATGAAATAGCTTTCCGTCCAGAGGGTAGGCACCTTCTTCATAAGATCCGGATACTCCTTCCGAAGGACTCTCGCCGTATGAGCCTTTATCCGCTTCACCGCCTTGTTCACTCCGGACTGCGGATCCACGTCTATAAGCATCTCAACATGATCAGGATAGACATTGAGCTCTACGATATCCGTATCCTCAGCGCTCTCATTGATAAGCTCGCTTAATCTCTCTGCGACATCCTCCGTCAGGAGCTTTCGCTTATACTTCACGCAAAAGGCTACGAGATATCTGCAAGCGTACACTATGCTGTTCTTGTTTGTCGTGTATTTCTTCTTCATAGTTGTATTATATCAGCGCCTCTCATATAATACAATATTTACTTTTCATTCTTCAATTTTTTCATCAGCCAGTTCCCATCAAGATCGCTCAGGATTTCAAATACTTCACCGGTAAAGAACCTCTCGCAGTCGGATATAGTCTTCTCATAGTTCCAGTATCTTTTACTCTGTCTTCCCTTATCCCCTCTATAGTTCTTCATCCCACGAAGCGCTGCCCTGTAATCCCTTGCCGCCTGGATGATTATCGCATTAGCAAGATCCTGATCAGGATCCCCGGTCCTTTCTTCGAGCTTTACCATGATGCCTCCTTACCTTTCCCGCTCCTCACATCCTCTTGCCGCCCATTATGGGCTTCAAACAAACTTCCCTATCGGATTCCACCCAAGATATCCATAAGCCGTGGGATCATTTATGAAGACCACCGGGATACGCTCTCTTATCGCCTCCCTTATCTCGCCCCGCATCCCGTCAGTGATGTCCTTGCCAAATACCCAGACCTCTGAGCAATCGATAAGGAGACCTTTTCCAAAGGAGAGCGCCATCTCCCTCTCCTCGGGATCAAGATCATTAAGGATCCTCGGATACATGAGATGGCTTGCGACAGGCTGCCTGTTCTTTGATATCGCATACTTGCAGTACCTTATCGCCTCCTTCTCATTTCGCTCTACATCCCCGGAATACGGAGAGCAGATATAAACCTTCTGCCAGCCTTCGCCAATTGCCGTTCTGTTCTTGATACCATCTCTTCTCATTCTTCCCCACCTCTTGATAATGTATTCTTCAACCGGATTATGGAATATTCCCGGAGAAACCCTTTGTACTCCTGCAGCCATTTCATCCCCCTTTCTGCCGCATTTTTTTCTATGGGTCTTTTTACTTCTTTTGGTCTTCTTGGTTCTCGTCAGGTGATTGTTATTCACCCCTCTATATATAAACTGAAAAAAAATGCTCCGATTTACCGACGAAAATCGAAAACAAACTAAAAATTTTCAAATAGTTTCCATTTTTTCATATCGCGACCTACGAAATAATCTCTGCCTTCACCGCATTTAGTAAGTCATTCTGTGTCCTGTCTTTCTTCTTCAGCACCTCTCTTATCCTTTCATCTATCGTATCCTTTGCCATGAGATGAACTACCGACACAGGATGCTTTTGCCCCTGACGCCAGAGCCGCCCCACAGTCTGCTGATATTCCTCCAGCGACCAGGTCAAGCCATACCAGATGAGAATATGCCCTCCTGCCTGCAGATTGACTCCGTACCCTACTGATGCCGGATGAAGGAGTCCTATTGAAATCTCTCCCTTATTCCAATCTGAAATGTCCCTGTCCTTATCGATCATCCTTGCAACGGGAAACCTCTCTTTTATCTCCTCCAGCTCATGCCGGAAGGAATAGGCTATAAGCACAGAATTCCCATTTGCGCTCTCTATAAGGTCCTCCAATGCATCCAGCTTCCTCGTGTGGATATGCCTTACCTCCCCGTCATCGAGATAAACCACCCCATCAGCCATCTGCCGAAGTTTGTTTGAAAGCACCGCAGCATTCGCAGCAGTAAGGGGCTCATTATTTAAGATGACCGCAAGTTCTCTCTTAAGCTGGTCGTATAAAGCCCTTTCCCCCAAAAGAAAAACCGGATAGTCGCTGTAAACGACTTCCGGCATATCAAGATTTTCTACGGCTGACATTGAAACTGTTATGTCCGAGATCTTTTGAAAGATCATATCCTTCGCTCCCGGTCGTGGGGCTCTTTTATAAACAACCCCGGTCGCAGGATTTAATTCCTCCGGGACAAAATACCTGTCCCGGTACTGTGTTATGAACCTCCCGAGCCTCTGCCCGAAATCGAGTATCTTTATCTGCGCCCAGAGGTCTTCAAGACCATTTGACGCCGGTGTTCCCGTAAGACCGATTATCCTCTTGATAAAAGGCCGGACAGACATGATCGCCTTATACCTTTTGCTCTTGTGATTCTTGAAAGAACTCAATTCATCAACTACCACGCAGTCATACGGCCATTCCCGGGTCCCGAAATACCCCGTCAGCCAATCGACGTTCTCACGGTTTATGATCGTAACATCACTTCCCATATCAATAGCCTTTATTCGCTCCTTCTCTTTTCCCACAGCAACGGAGTAGGAGAGTGGTCTTGTATGATCCCACTTCAGGATCTCCATCGGCCAAGTCGATCTCGCCACCCGAAGCGGCGCGATTATAAGGACCTTCTGTATCTCCCTTCTCTCAAAAAGCTTCGTCAGGGCAGTGAGTGTTATAACGCTCTTCCCAAGTCCGAGGTCAAGAAAGAGCGCACAGGCCTTATGATTGAGGACATAATCTGTCGCAAACACCTGATATTTATGCGGCTCATACTTCATCCGTGCCACCTCCTCTGTTTCTCACTATCGTCCTTGCGTCCTCCTTACTATCAACAACGTATACCGGAAATCCCATGCTTCTCAGCTCATCATGTCTTATCTTCTGAAGAAGCCTCGGCTTCTTCCCCGGTGCCTTCGTCTCGACGAAGATGATGCGGTCCCCAGTGGGGCCTTTCGGATATAATAAAAGGCGATCTGGCATACCAGCCAAACCGCCCGAAAGCTTTAACGCTATTCCTCCAATATCACGCATTCCCTTTACGAGGATGCGCTCTATATCTTTTTCTCTCATGTCTTTGCTCCTTCGTTTCTATGTCCCTCAGCTCCTTCTATGCGCCTATGCCTTTCATTCTTCCCCGTCAGTAGGGGTGTGCCAACAACTCCCGAGAGTAAGAGTTCACATGCACGGCATATTTTTACAATTCTTCACGTTCTATAGCCTTTATTTATGCTGTTATCCGATATGTTGTGAAATATGTGAACTTTTAGCTTATATCCTTTATTTCCTTTATACCCCTTATATATATATTTATTTATCTATTTATATATATAAATAAAAGAATAATAAGTATCACACTATATCACATACTCCCATTAAGCCTTTTTGCCTTCTGTCTCTCGTAGAGGTGAAGTTTTTCGGAAATATACCCTATTTTACAGCACGCCCCTTCGCTGCTCTTCACATCGCGGAGCGTTGTAGTACCCACTGACGGGAGCATCATCCCTCGGGCAAGACCGGATCTTCAGGCATAGTCTCATCTTCATACGCAAAGAGGTGGGCATAGTTAATCCTTGTCTCCTCGTTTATGGTATACCCCTCGAAAACATTCCCTCGCCTTGTATGTTTTATAAGGTCTTTTAAGTCTACCCCAAGACGCTGTGATAACCCTTCCCTAAACTCCTTTGCCGTGCGGTAGTAGCGGTTATTATTGTCCTCGCACCATGCCTTGTAGACCTTAAAAACTTTCCCTGTCGTGGCGCACTTTGACAGGCTTTCGCACGGTTCCATGCACTCATTAAAGAAGGAGAGTATCGATGAATTGTCATTCCTGTACTGCTCTCTATGTTCAACCACACTGACGGGTTCCGTAAAGTTATAACCGTTTTCTATGACTTTCTTTAGGGCACAGAGCGCCTTATAAACAATGCCTTCGCGCTCCTCATACATCTTATCGAGCAGCTGCTTGTCCCGGCATGCCTTCGGTATAACATTTGGACAATTGACCACTAAGATACGGTCATAGACCCACGGTCCATCATCCCCTCCAAACTTTGGCAGTTGATTCATACAAAACCAGAGGAGCCCGTTGTACGTGTATGAAAACCCTTGCTGGCACTTATATTCGGCGAAGATGGAATCCCCGCCTGTGATCTTTTTAAATGTCTTGAGCTCGTCTACGGTTAGAAAACTCATATCTGCCGTACCCGCAAGACGGGTACCATAGATAGCGCTAGTGCCAAACCGGGCTTCCATTGTACGAAGGTCAATATTGGCGTAGTTCCCCTTGCCAAGAAGTTTCTCTACCAAAGACCTTATCTGGCTCTTGCCGGTATTTCCTTCACCGACCATAAATAGAGCCTTTTTCATCTTATATCCCTTGATATTGGAAAGGCATGCCCCCATGAACTCAAAAAGCAGCTTTTGTATATCGGTTCTATTATCCACCAACGTATTCAGATATTTATCAAACACCGGCGTAGGTGAATCTGGCTTCCAGTTGCAGGGCAGCTGGATCGTAGAGAGAACCTTCGGGTCATGTGGTTCGAGCGTCATGGTAGACAGTCGCAAAAGTCCATTTTGAAAATTCACGATATCCTCATTAGAATTCAGATCTTCCTGCGGAGTATAGTTCAAGTCCGTAATGATAATCTGGTAGGCTTCATTGATCTGAGCCATCCTAACAAGAATCTTATCATAGCGCGCGACAAATCCCCGTAATAAGCCCTTTACCATCTCTGGTGCGTAGATCTTGTACACCCCCTGCTCGTACACATAAAACAGCATTCCTTGTGTGCCCGAGTCCCTGACGAGAAGATATGGCACATGATCTCTGAAGTATTGTACGAGTAATGGAGGGGATACTGTTTCCCCTCGCTTTGTGGGGAGGATAAAGGGAGGAACCTCTCCGGATCCTGCATACTTTTTATAATCCGCTCTCTTCTCCACAACGTTGTGGAAGAATTTCTTTGCACTATTCCATATGGTCTCGATTTCTATCTTTCGTAAAGGCGGCTCACAGTTCATGGCTTCTTCCTCGTAAGCTGCCCTAGCCCGATCCGTATCGCCGTACTTCTTAAGTACCTTTCCGGCGAAGTGGGAGAGTGCGGAATTTCTTCTGCCGCTGTGTATAACGCCGTCTGCATCGCCGTCTGCATCACCGTCTGCATCGCTCCTTGCATCATCCCCTGCAGTCTTATCATCCCCTGACGGGGCTGTCACATCCTCAATAAGAAATATCCCTTCATGCCAGATGATCTCAGCATCAGGATTTCCGAAAATCATCCTGCTTGCATCAAGCGCATTCTGATCAAAGAAGGGGAACCGCTCATATATCCGCTTCTTGAACTCCGTGACCTCTTCTGCTGAAGTAAACTTCCTATGCGGAAAATAAACGTGGAAGCGTTCTGCAGGAGGCGCCCCGTCCTTCTCTTTCAAATGCGACCTTGATGTAGCTACAAAGTAGCTCGTATCCTCTCCAAAGAGGGCTTCAAGGTCATTTAAATACACCCTGACGGGAGACATATTGTCGCAGTCAAATACTTCTACATCGGATTCGATAAAGTTTGCGTTTGACCTCTTAAAATCTTTAAATCTCCCACACACATGATCTCTTTTTACTGCTTCCTTAAATTCCTCCGGAGTATTAATCTCCGTCACCTTCGGAAAACAGTTATTCGTTCTGCTCACTGGAGCAACCCCCAGTGGCGCTAAATACATTGTAAACATTTCAATTTCCTTTCTTCTGCCCGTAGGCAATCAATTTTCTGTAATCTTTTATTGTTTCCTGTAACTCCCACACAGATATCCATCAGCGGCAAGAGGTAAGCCCTTTGCCCATGATGGGGTTGTTGCCATGATAGTTTCTATTTCCCCCAATGCCCTATCCGCAGAGGTTTTTGGCACCTCAACGATCACCTCGTCGTGAACGTGTCCGACAACCCTGTAGTGGGAGAGCAGATGCAGCGAATTGGTAAGAAGGTCCCTCGCTACAGCCTGCGTAAGGTTCTCCACCAGCGACCCTCCGAAGGTCTCTATCCTCATCCAGGTCTTCCCGCTGAGGAAGGTTATGGCTTCGGAACCGAAGCGGTTTACACCCATTCTCGGCGCAGGGTAGGCTAATCTTCTCCCTGACGGGAGTGACACGAAGAGCATACCATTGGTACATTCGATTCTTATGCTCCGTACTCTCGTAGCCGCTCTTTCCTTCACCGCCTTCATTGCCGCCCCTTGTATATCACGCCAGAACCTGACTATCCTTGGGTTTGCTTTCCTCCAATAGTCAACCAGCGGCTGCAGCTCTTCTTCCTTCATCCCGGATGATAAAGCGCCCATTTTCTTAAGAGCGCTTACGCCCCCGTTGAAGCCGCAGCTAAGTGTCGCTCGCTTCCCCTTTGCCCTTAGTTCTCCGTTTTCCCCGTGTTTTTCTACTTTTACGCCGAACATCTTGCTTGCGGTAGCGCAGTAGATGTCTTCACCGTTTGAGAAAGCCTTAAGTACCCATTCTTCGCTCGCAAGGTAGGCAAGTACCCTCGCCTCGACCGCGGAATAATCTGCTACCGCGAAAAGATACCCGTCTGACGGGATCAACGCCGTCCGAAGGAGCTGTGACAGTACATCCGGTATATCGTCGTATAGCATTTTCAAAGCTTCAAAATCGCCTTTCCTCACAAGCTCCCTCGCTGCATCGAGGTCCGGCATGGAGTTCCGGGGCAGGTTTTGGAGCTGAATCAATCGTCCAGAGAACCGTCCTGTCCGTCCTGCTCCGTAGAACCTGAACATTCCCCTGATCCGTCCATCAGAACACACAGCATTATCCATCGCCGCATATTTCTTCACTGACGACTTTGCAGCCATCAGGCGAAGCTTAAGAAGCCGTTTTATATCGGGAGGGGCATCGCCATCTATCAGTTCCTTTACAGTGTCCTTACCAAGCGTATCTACCTTTATCCCACGAAGTGTTAGCCACTCCTTCAGCTGAAGAGGGCTATTCGGATTTGAAAGTCCTGTGATCTTTTTCATCTCGTCCGTCAATGCCGTAAAACACTTTTCATCAATCTCGATTGCGTTTTTAATAAGTTCTCTATCAACCCTAATCCCCCGGTCGTTTATCCTCTCGTTTTCCCAATATTCTTCCCATACCTTTTGAGGCGGCATATATTTATCAAGCCTCTTTCTGATCTCTTCCTCAGCTTCGACATCGCGGATGTTGTAGGCTTTGTAGCGTTTCCATTTTTCCCTCGCATCAGATGGTTTCGTCCACCCTCCGTCTTTTGGCATAGCAAAAAGCTTGATAAGCGCCTTTCCTTCCTTCATCTTTTCAGCGTTTATCTTTAATGCTTTTCCCGCGTCTTCAAGGCTTTGTGGCAGGCCGTTATAGGCAGCCATTATCATAGTGTCGTACCAGCCCTCGGGGTCGATGTATGTCCCTGACGGGAGCCCTATATACCTCGAAAGGTTGACCCTCTCAAAAGAACTGTTATATGCATATTTCCGGACGCCCTTATCCGTCAGGGCAGAGAGGATCCCGCGAGGTATAGCGCCGCCGTTCGCAAGGTCTACCTGCACTACATCCCCTCCATTGACGGAGTAGGAGAGAAGCTGTATCTCCCAGTCGGGATCCTCTACATACTTATAAACTCCGACCTTTGTAAGGTCCGCTCCGGACTTCGTTTCTATATCAATTCCTATCTCTTTCATTCTCACCTCCTTTGCCCTCCACAGCGGGGTGTCTTCTCACCTCCCTTGCCCTCCGTAGAAGGGCGTCTTCTCTGTCATTTCGAATCGCCCTACCCACAGAGGGGTAGGGCAGTATTGTCTCAATCAAGCATCCCATCGTCGTCATCATCAGCAAAGTCATCTGCCGTAGATTTCATTCCGCCGGAAAGCGGCTCTCCGTCACCGAGAAACTGCACCGACTTAAGCGATACCGCAACGCCAGTGTTGCCGCTCCTGCTGTAGGGATAAAACTCCACTACGCAGCGACCAAAGCAACCGGAATAGATATCCTCGGCGCTCATTTCTTCACGTTTTGCGTCATAGCAGACCGGCCTTCTCGTGTTCTTAATGTTCATGTAATACATGCCCTCGTACTCTTCGATCTCCTTCTCATCCCCGTCATTGATGGGATCATGGAACTTCTTTCCGTTAAAGGTTTTGCCAAACTTATCGATGCCCTTCTGCGTCGCGTTTTCGATCGCTTCCTCATACACCTTCATTGCCTGCTTATCAGTCTTGTCGAAGAGAAAGGTGAGTGAAAACTTCGGCTTGTCTCCGGGATTCTGGGCATAAGCCTCATCAAGATGGACATATGCAAACCTTCCGATCCCTGTCCTTACTGTCCTGTCGCTCTGCTTTTTGAGCATAATAGCTGTGTACTTTTTCATGGTTTTTCTCCTATTCTTACTTTTGTTATTTGTTACTTTTTGCTTTGTTACTTCGTTACCTGTTACTTCTTTTCATCCCCAACGGGATCATCCTCATAATCTTTGGAACCCGAAGCCTCGATCGCCGGTCGTTTGTCTGATTCCGGTACGAGCGTAGGAGCCCCGTCAGTCTTTACTACGTATTTCCCCGCGATCTCGTTAAATGCCTTCTTGCCGAGAAGCTTCTCCATCTGGGCTACCGACTTTATCGTCGTATCGTAAGGGTCGTACCCATTCTCTTTGACGGCCTTCGCAGCTTCTTCCGCATCGGAATAAGACCTCCTGCTCCGTCCTGCGACAAGCTTGAACCCGGGAAACTCAGTTCCCGAAAGCGCTGACTTCAAGGCATATTCCTTTATGTCATTCACCCAAGCCGTGATCTCATCAAGCTTTGGAAGGATATCCGCGATCTCTTCCGGCGACAGGGTTTCCGGCTCCCGATAGTCTTCCTCAGCCATAGTTTTCGCCCTTTCCCGGCACTCGCCGGATATTGCACAGAACTTGCACCAAGGGCCGCAGTGAAAATCTCCCTTTCCCTCAAACGCCATCAAGGCTTTCGGCGCGAGCTCCTTTTCAGCCCAGAAGAGGAGTTCCTCCTTCGTCATTGAGAATGTATCCACAGAAGCCCTCCTTGGCTGGAAGATAGACATCTCAACCGTATCGAAGTCATAGAGCCCGCCGAATGCATCAACCGCACCAATGGCATAAGTCATAAGCTGTTCATTGTGATCGGCTTGTACCAACACTCCCTGACCATATTTGAAATCGATAAGACAAAGCTTCTTGTCAGAAATGATGAGACAGTCCGCTGTTCCAAAGGACTCAGGAACCCACCTCGAAAGGTCAAGCGTCTGCTCGATGTACATATGAGCGTCGGTCTCTGCTTCTACTTCCTCCAGCTTCTCCATACAGTAATCCCTGTAGCTTTCGGCGCAGATCTCCATTGTCTCGTCATAAAATTCAAGGTTGTCACGAGGATTGGGTACCTTTTCCCCCAAGGCACTTCTCAGCATGTATTCACACAAGCTGTGCGCGTCGGTTCCTTCTTTCGTATAGACAGTATCCTCATGCGGAGCTTTCGCATTTATGAGGGCACTTGGAGGGCAGTGGAGCCACCTTGCCGCGCTGGAGGGCTGGAGGATTTTTGCGTGCTTCTCAGGCATTGCTTTCCTCCTTTCCGGCCCCGAATTCCTTTCCTTTCTTTTCAGACTCTTCCCCGATTTCCTCAGCCTCTGCCAAGAGAGCCGCGTAGTGCTCCTTCGGAACAGATGAGAGGTTTCCCTCGCCATACTTCTTAAGGAGCTTCGCAATTTCGTCCTTGAACCCCTCAGCGCTCATCTTTGCAAGAAGCGCCCTGACATCCGCTTTGGTAGGGTGTTTTGAAGCTGTATCTCCGTCAGAAGCTGTATTTCCCTTATTTTCAGACGTCATAGCTGAAACGCCGTTGTTTACTGTATTTGAGGCATCATCCCCTGACGGAGCCGTCATCGCTTCCTTTTTCTCCATCTCCTCTGCGATCTTTATTAAGTTTTCCCCTATGTTTTTTAAGTATTTCCCTATTCCCATTTTTCTTTTTCCCTTTCCTCTTCTTGTAATAATGGTTGCGTCATTCATCGGGTGCTCTTATAAACTTCATCTTTCATTCCTCCTTCAAAAACTCCTTCAGTACCGCATATATCGCCTTCAGCTTTTCCTCCACTTCGGAAGGGCTGATACCCATCTCCTCTGAAATCTCATCAATTGACTTATTCCTCCAGAACGCCTTTCTTATGAGCCTTCTGTCTTCTTTTGAAAGCGCCTTGATTGCTTCGGAGAGCCTTTTATCCTGCCTTTCCTTTTCAATGCTGTAAAAGTAGGCATCCTCCGCAGAGCGCGTGAGCATATAGTGGTCATACATGACTTACCCCTTTCCGGTGTTGTTTGCGGCGCTTGTCTTTTTTGCCGCCTTTGCCTCCTCAATCGCCTTTTTGACCCTGTCTTTTCGGCTATCCACCGTGGATTGAGGTCTTCCAGTATCCATAGCAATCTCTGAGATCGTTTCTCCTGCAGAGAGGCCGTCAATAATCGCATCGCCTCCATCGATGTCTTTTGCCATCTCCTTGTATTCCTCTATCGCTTCCTTTTCGAGAAAGATCTCTTCCGGGCTTTTCGCAGTTCCACGCAGCCCGTCCATATAGGAAGATCCATCCTCATTCTCATCAAGCGATACATTTTCAACGAACTTGTAGTTCTCGCACCCTCTGCATCGCCTGTCGCGCCCCCTCTTTGCTCTTGCAACACCGTATGGGCAGCTATCACAGGCATTCGTTTCGACCTTATTCCACCCCTCATGGTGAAACTCACAATCGATGCAGTTTCCGTCGCAAAGATGGAGCTTATTCTTAGATATCCGGCACCTGCCGTTGTTCAGCTCATCCATCCTTACTCTCGCCCGATCCCCATCAAGGGCATCAGCAATTTCATCCTCCATCTCGACCCACTGTCTGAGTTCTCTGAAATACAGCTTTTTCATGATCTTTGTCCTTTCCACCTCGGGTCAGGACAAAAGATCGCGGGAACCGTTTCCTGCAAAATGAGCGCAGGATATTAAGGTACCCTCTGCCTATCCTTATAAAGGAAAGGTTTTGGTATCTTATGTCCTGACGTCTCAGGTTCTTATTTGCTGGTTACTTGGAAAAATCCCTCTGGATTAGCCGAGGGTATAGATTTTTACCCCTCTATATATAAACTGAAAAAAAGTGCCTCGATTTACCGACGATTTTTGAAAATTTCTGACTTTTCTATGTATTTTTATGGGTACAAAAAAAGCCGAGGTGAAGTGACAACAGAATCGTCAGCTTACTTTCGGCTTGCTCGATAATATTATGTAGCTGTAAAGATATAATCACCCTGACGGGGAAGAGCCTATTAAGAGAGAGGACTGCGAACAAAAAACGGCCCCGGGATTACCCCAAGGGCCGCAGAAAACGCCGTATTATTTTTTATCTTCCTCCACCAGCATATCTTCCATATGCACTCCCGTCATACGGGCGATCGTATAAAGACTATCCACTGACGGAAGACTTTTTCCTCGGAACCATTGGTAGATGGACTGTGGCCAGACTAGGCCGAGCTCCTCTTGAAGATCCTTCACAGATATCTTTGATCTTCTCATGACCTCTTTTATCATCTTCCCGCTCTTTACTTTATCGATCATCTTTAGGCACATGGTAACCTCCACACCCTAGTTGAACTATCCACCAACAAAAAGGGACACCCGGCAGATAATCCTGCAAGGTGCCCCTGAATAGCCAATTTCAGGCGGATATACCATATACCTTTGAAAGAACCTCTATAGGCCGTAAAATCTCCGAAATTCCTTGAAAAACAAGGCTTTCAGACATATAATATCAAAGGCGCGGTTTTCCGCTGTTTGGTGCTCATACCACCATGCAGGCGTCGGGGATGCCAGTCCTCGGCGCTGCCTCTTTTTTAAGTCGTTTTTAGTCTCTCGACTTAAATCGCATTATAGTTTCGGTTTTTGATTTCGTCAATAATTTTTTGTTCCGTCTTCGATATACCCCTGACGGGAAGGGCCTTACCTCTCAACTCTTATCTCGATATTACCGTAAAAGTAGAATGTCAGACACGCATTTTCAATCACTATCTTCTTCACAAACCTCGGGATCAGATTATCAGTCGAATACATTATCCTCTCCGGAGGGAAAAGCTCAACAAACTTCAACATCTCAGCAGTCCTCATGTGATCCATCCGTATCCTTGCAAAAGCCTTAAGCTCCTCCTGGTAATCGGGATCATCAAAATCCTGCCTAAACTCAGGGTATTTAAGCGTTTCCGGTACAGGGATATCCTTTTTATTCTTTAGCGCCATAAGCGCCTGAATGCAATAATTCTTCAGATCGCTCTCGTATACCTTCTCGCAATCTCCACAGTCCTTGCATTTCCAAGCCATTGCCTTTTCTCCGGTTCTTCTTTTCCATACCCTTCTGACGAATAGCTCTCCGCAGTAACCGCAGAACATGATCCCGCTGCATGGATAGACCCTTGCAAAGACACTTCTCCAGCCACATCTTCCAAGAGAGTATGCTTCCTGCCTGAGCGCAAGTTCAGCCTGAGCCGCGATGTATGTAGCCCTGTCTATAATCGGCTCATGATCATCAAAGACATAATACTGGCGCTTCTCACCTTCGTTTTTCTTCCTCCGCTTTTCAATGACATCCTCAGTAAAGGTCTTCTGAAGCCTCGCATCCCCGATATACTTTTCATTCATCAGGATCCTCTCTACACTCGCCGGAAGCCACTTCATCCCTCCCGATCCGGTAGGTACTTTATCTTTTTCAAGCGAGGTACATATCTGACTTAAGGATTTCCCGTCGAGAAACTCACTAAAGATCCTAACAACTGTCTTTGCCTGCTCAGGATTTACGATGAGCCTTTTTTCAAACAAGTCATAATCATATCCGAGGAAATCCTTGCAGTTCTGCCTCACACTACCTGCCGCATACTTGTGCTGCAGTCCGGCGTTCACATGCTGTGAGATATTAAGGCTTTCCTGCTGTGCAACCGCGCCAAGAATAGTGAGAGTAAACTCGGCAGAATCATCAAGCGTGTTGAAATGCTCTTCCTCAAAGAATACACCGACCCCCAGCTTTTTCAGCCTCCTTGAATAACCAACGCAGTCAAGAAGGTTCCTCGCAAACCTTGAGATTGACTTTGTGATGATAAGATCGATCTTCCCATTTTTGCAGTCATCGATCAGTCTCAAAAAATCATTCCTCTTATCCGCAGTAAGACCGCTGATCCCGTCATCCGCGTATATGTCTACAAGTTCCCAATCCTCCTGCTTTTGGATATAGTCCGTGTAAAAGCTGACCTGACTCTCATAGGAGTTCTGTTGCTGCTCCGTGTCACGGCTGACCCTGCAGTACGCCGCGACCCTCAAGGTCTTTTTCTTTATACCGACCACCATTTTTGGTTTTGGCGGTATCACTTGAACCTGCCCCATTTCTTTCTCCTTTCAAAATTTATTGTTGTTGCTCTGTTCCCGCTTGTTTTATCTTGTTTCCACCCCTTCCGTTCTTTCTGTTTCTTCTGTTTCTTCCGTTAGCATTCACATTCACATCACACCAACCCCATATAGGATGTTTACCCTTATATCACAGAATCGAAAAAAAAGTTTTAGCCAAATACTTTAAAAGCATAAAAAATACCCCATCGTTATATCAACGAAGGGGCGATATTGTTGCATTTCGACGTATTTTTAGCCAAATACTTTAAAGCGGATCCTGGCTCCTACAATACTTTAAAATGGATCCGGGCTCCTACTTTTCCGGGGATCTCAGGGGATCTCAGAAGCTTAAAAAGCAGCGCGGTGCTGTTTCTTGTCTTTGTAGACCGTACTTTTCAAGAACCTCCTCCACATCTTCAGGCACATCTAAGCTGATCCTTGTCTTTGAAAGAACCGAGACAGCGATGAACCCTACCTCGAAGAACGCAAGACGAAAGACTACGCCTTTTGCGATTGTTCCCTCCAGCGGGAAAGACATAAACAAACCCTTCGCCTGACGGTCTTTGTAGTGAAGCATCAATTCTTCTCCGGAAGAAATGGCCTCCGGCGCTAAAGACGATACAACCGGAAGCGAGCTTACATCAAGCGCGTCTATATTCTTCGGGATAATGAATTTATCCGACAGGAACGAAACCTCTGCATCATTGACATATGAGATCTCCTGTATTGCGTGAAATGCGTCTGATGTACTGCTATATTTATAGATTACCATGATTTCCTCCATACCTTACAAAAAGCTTTATTTATGTTTCTTGGGTGATTTATATTATAGCAGAAAAATCACTTCCTGTAAGGATTTGGGGGAATTTTCTTTTAGCCAAATACTTTAAAAACCGGTTCCTTTAATACTCTCCATCCTCCTGACGGGGATTTTTTTTTCAAAATCCATACCGTTTCCGATCCGGATTCATAGTGTTGAAAATAGCATAGTAAGCAGTCAGATCAAGTTTCCCGCACATATCTCTGCGACTAAGTTTCTCCGGATCCCACTTCTCAATCATGTTTTGTAGATACTCTTCCTGTCGCTTAATACAGCGGTTTGCTCTTCTTCTCGCCTTTTGACTTTCTCTAGACATTCAAGACCTCCTTACCGGGCATACCGCCAAGCCGCAAGGCTGGCTAATCCCGAATTCAATGTTTAGTTTTCGATGTTCGCATCCCTTTTAAAAGCTCTTCCCCGCCTTTAAGTTTTACGTCTATGTTCGGCTTAAGCCGAGAAAAGACGGGAGGCGTTTTTGCCTTACACCTTTACTGACCGATGCCTTGTTTTTTCACCCCCTGTGCTAAAATATTTTTCAAAGAACTTTTTGCCTTACACTCTTACTGATAGAGGGGGGACCTTTTCACCCCCCTCCGATCTAAGTTTTTTCGCCCCGCGCTCTTGCTATCACTCCTCGTATTCCTTAATATGCGCCGAGAGCTCCTTGTCTTCGCCCATATACTTCTTAAGAAACTTAAGCCCGTCATCCTTTAAGGCACTCACGCGACTGACTGCAACTCCAAGCTGTTCTGAGAGTTCCTTATACGGTACTGGCTTCGCTGAACATATCCGTCCGAGGACTACCAAGTACTGCTTCTCCGAGTGCTCCCGCAGTGCTTTGAGAGCCTTCGGGAGTCCTCTTCGCATTTCGCTATTCATGACTTCCCGCGACTTTTCCTTTTCTTCCATCTCTTTCTGAGTAATCCAGTCCGGAACCGTCGCTCCCTTGATCGTGTCAGTGCCGTCCATCCGGAGAGAGAGGGCTACTTTGTTCGCCTCCCTGTTCTCTTCGTTGTGATCGAACCTACAGCTCGCATCTATTCCGAGCACTTCATGCCACGGCTTGTTGAGCACTTCTGCCTTCTTCTTTTCATCTCCGACGACCCCGAGGCGTTTTAACACGCCGTCGACGCTGCCGGTCGTTGTATGTCCTGATTCGAGCTGCTTTGCTACATAGAATCCAATGTCGTAGACCTTGAGGGTGATCTCATCGTTCTCGTACGTGATGATCACTTCTGCATCGTACTTCTCGAGAACCGATGCTTTCGGTGCTTTCAGTTTCTTTCTCTTCAGCTTTCCGTCAGCGAGTTCATATAAACAAGTAGGTAATGTCGCTACAAGGAGGTCCCCCACTGACGATTCTGTCGTCAGTTTCTCCGCATTCTTCAGGCGCTTATGTCTTTCCTCTACTGTCTCAACTTCGCTTGCCGTAAGAAGTGTCTTTTCCATTTTTCTCTCCTTTTCTTTTGCCGGTGGACTGGTGCCCTTGGCGGTCCGAAGAGGAGAGAAAAAGGCTGGGTGCATAGCAGGCGGACAAAAATGTGTCCTTAATAAAGCTATCCACGTGGTCTCCGTCCCTTTCGGGACTTCTCAACCTCATGGACCGCCTCAAGCCTCAGTGCACCTCAGCCTTTGGTGTTCATGTTTACTTTTTATCCGGCTCTCTTCATCACCTCCTGAGCCGGGAATCTGCATATTCCCTGTCTATCAGTAAAAGGACATATTTCTATGCTGTTGAGCAATTTGTTTCATGTTTCCCTACAAAAATGTCTTTTTTCTACCGGAACAGGCTTTCCTGTATACCAAAATATAAGAGAACGTATAATAGAATACGCTGCGTATATAACTGCACAAAAAAATGCCGAAACCCCGTAGGGCATCCGGCACTTGAACGCAGCGCTACTGCGACCTCATGTACCCGATACCTTACGGCGGCTTCGACATTTACTATCTAAAATCTTAAATAAAGTTTTTTCGTTTTTACGTTCCTTGTGCTTATCCGCTAAGCACTACAATAACATAAGAACGAAGCCTTCCGTATTTAATTGTCCTTGACCCTTTCGAGCCTATGAACAGAGTACACTTATGTGCCGGGGATGTCAATCCTTGATCGAATCAGCCCTTGAATATGATGATGATTTTATCAAGGCAAGGTCGTGAGAATGTCGTCCGTACTCCGAGACAAAGCAGAATTTTGACGCCGATATTTCTACTTTTAGACGACATTGAGCAGATTCTTAGCAAGTGGTACAATGAAGACATGGAGGAAATGATCTATGAACGGAAAAGTAAAGATAGATGGAAGGCTCATTATTGATTTTGATGGGCACAAAGTAAGCGAAGACGGAGGCACCGGATTTGTGATCCTTCCGGATAAGCCTTTTAGAGTACTCGAATATCTCTGGGAGAACAGGAACAGAATCTGCCGCCCAGGTGACATCTTCAGCAGCGCGTGGGGGTATGGCGACACAGGGATTGATAATGAAGGAAAATCTGTCAAGGATGCGGTCAGTCAACTGCGAAAGAAATTAAAGGACGCCGTACCAGACTTTCCCGCAGACGACTTCATCGCGAACAGAAAAGGAGTCGGGTACATGCTAAATGAACAGGACTTCATGTGTGAATGGCTTCCTGACGAAGAAAGTCCAAAACAGACCTCTTCTGGGATGACTCAAATAAACTACGGCGGAGTTGTGATAAACTCGCCGCAACCAGTAACCTACTATGAACACGTGGATACCGTGATAAACAAATGAAGAAACTGCCTGTGGAAAAAGATAGCGATTTGCCTGCTGAAGAAGTGGAAAGTTTAGTTAATGCCCGGCCCACTGCTATTAACATGAATGGAGAGAAAAACAATGTTTACGGGTACGTCGAAAACTTGAATAATAATATAAATATTAATGTATCGGCTCCCGTCAAGCACAAACATAGGATGCTCGTCATTATAATAGCTCTCGTTGCCGTGCCGTTCGCTGTATTTCTGGGAGTCTTTGGTTACCGTCAGTGGAAGTACAAGACATTAACGAATGAGGCAACTTCCCTATACGAACAGGGAAAATATCTCGACGCAATACCTATTTATGAAAAGGCTGAACTCTATGCTAACACAACGGACGATCGGCTTTATGCCCTTCAGACCGCCGCTGGCGCCTATTTTCAAGACTATGAATCAGTTTCTCATGATAGAAAGAGTCTTGATGCGGCGATAGATTCCCACTCTGATATAATCAAAAACCCGGAATTCAAAAGCTCCCCGCAATATTACCGTGTAGTTGCAGGATTAAGCCACTGCTATCGTACCGCCGAGTACACGCCCTTTGATGAAAAGTGGAAGAACGCCATTAAAATATTGGAGGATTGGCTTGAAAGTAATCCGCCGGTTGACGAGGTACCTATAGAAGTGACAGCTTCAGTATATAGCGCGCTTGCCGAATACTATGAAGGCCTTATTAGTTTTTCGAATACATATTTGGCAAACAAAGAAATAACTGAAAAGCTTATGAGTTACTCTGAGAAAGCGTTTCAACAATCGAAGCTGTACGCAGAAACTAAAGGAACCTCTCAAGACGACCTGTTGGTTCAATCTCAGGCATCTTTGATTAATACGATGATTCCCTATGGCTACAATTCTGGTAAAGGATTGGAATTCATCGGCGATTCAATTAAAATGTGTGAAGAATTGCTTAAGGAGATAGAAGCCGGTACATACACTATCGATATGGCCAACACTGTGTATGTAAAATATATTCTCGGGAAAGCCTACGTTCACTACATAATGATTTCAAAAGGAGACGAAAAGGAATACAGGGAAAAGGCATATAACATCCTATCACCCTTGCTGACCGTTGATAAGGACCTGTTTGTTGAAGGTATAGTGAATTTGGGTTATTACTGCGCTCAAACTGGGCTATGCACTGAATCCGACATTTCCCGCGTAATTGATAATTTCAGGGTCGAATTAAATGATCCTAACTTTAAAAAGTATCCTGACGACTACGCCTATGCAGCTTCAACAGTGCTGGCAACTTGTACATACATAACAGAGACCTATCCTTACCATGAGAAGGCGGAACTTTACGGGAAAGAACTGTCAGAACAGCTGATGGATATGAAGGGGTATTTCCGTCAGGCGGATATTGATGAATTAAGTAAATACTACGACTTCTTCCACGGCAAGGATGTAAAGTTGAACTTTGTCGAAGGAATGATATCACAGACTGCGTTGGCTGAAGTTGTAACCACCCCACAGCCATGAACGCCTTCATCGAGTCACATCCGGAACTCACGCCCGTACCAGTCATAGCGTCTTTCGCTCCTGATGGGAGCATGATGCCGCTCTACTTCAAGTACACATTTGACCCAGAAGAAGGCGCGGAACGGATCCATGTAGACCGCGTACTCTGGACCAACGCCGAGCGCGACTCCCTGTGGTTTGGGGTGGAGTGCTCTGGGGGCACAGTCACCCTCCTATACGAACCCCGCTTCCACGCATGGTTCTTCGATACCAAAGGCCGGACGGGATGGGGATTTTCGTAGCCACATCAGAGTGTCTTCTGTAGCTTCCTCTCAACTATCTCCCTCGCCTCCGGAGGCATCTCTTTCAAGGTCTTAAACATCTCGGCGATGACGATATCTTTCTGGTAGGGAGTAAGATGCGATATCGCCTCGAATCTCGCGTCGTCTGTATCCGCGGCTATTAGATCTGATAGTTTATCCCATAGGGTCATCGAAATCCCTCCCTCTCTACTACCGCAGCCAGCAGTTCCGGGGTGATGTCGATACCTCTCTTCCTCAACTCCGCTTCCTGTATCCGCGCCACACGGGTAATCCGAATCGCATACTTCAGTAACTCGTCCGGCTCCATCTGTCTGATCGCGTCTTCGTCTGATATCATCGTTTTTGTCCTTCTACCGACCTATCTTACCACAAAACACCCCTGACGGGTACTCTGCAAAACGCCCCCTCGCGGCATACTTTTGCAGCGTTCAAGCCCCTCTCCAAACGCCAATCTGGTGTGGCATAGGGGCAAGTCTGCAAGACTGAAGGCTGCAAATGGAACCCCGGGGTTGCAGGGTTGATTCCCGTCAGGTGGGCGTCCTCCCTATACGCTCTGCGTGTGCGATAGGGTAAAAACAAACCCCCGGAGCCCCACCGGGGGTATTGGGAAGGACCTCAGCCCCCCTGATGGGGAAAGAGGACATCCCCCGCATCCTTTTGACGGGATGCAGGGGCAACTTTCTCTACTCAGCCTACTCAGCCCAAATCTGGGCTCAGTAGATAGATCGGTGAGAAAGGTTTTACTTCACATTCCAAGCCACGCCTTCATCGTTCCAGCCGAGAGCAACAAGTGCATCCTTCTCAGCTGCATCCGACGTCCAGTGATGAGCACCGGTGTTGGGATTGTAGACCCTGTATTCCGGATTACCCTGTCCAGACTCTGCATCATATACGAAGAATGCGATGCCTTCAAAGTTCCAGCCGAGAGAAACAAGGTGGTCTTTCTCACCCTCATTCCCTGTGTAGAAGTGTTCGCCGGTGTTGGGGTTGTAGAGCCTGAACATATCTACGGAACCGGTAGGTTCTGTAAAGGCAAAATCACCCGTAGGCGGTGTTGCTTTGTTGATTGTAAATGTCCAGCTTGGATCGTGAAGCCTTGAAGCAGCGCTGTAGTTAGTGCCTTCCCCCACATCAATGGCCACATAGTATGTGCCGACGGCAGTTGGAGTTACTGGCGTTTTGCACTCCTCGTCGCTGTAATAACCTACCGTTATTTTTCCCATGCCGGTTTTGTCCGATGTAACGTTCGCAGTCTTTTCGGTTCCGTCGTATTCAAGGGAAGTAGTTGCTTCATAGGTAAAATCACCCGTAGGCGGTGTTGCTTCGGTGATATTGACTGTGGTAGTCGTCGTATTCGATAGAAGCTTATAAGCATCATGGTCCTTCAGCATCACCGTGACGTCGACTGGCTTGTTTTCACCCACCTTATCATCTTTCATTATGCCGGTAACTTCATAATCTCTGCCCTTAACAAGGTACAAAATGTAGCCGTTGACATTGTCCATGAAAACAATGTGGTTGATTGTGACATTTTTGTTGCCCGGTTCGTAAGTGCGGTCCACAGCTTTTGCGTCAATTATGCTGATGGCTATCTGCTCCGCCTTCGCCGTCAAACTGATCCACGGCACAAGCCCGAGAACCAGGACGAGCGCAAGCAGATAACTTAATAGTTTCTTTCCGCTTTTCTTCATGCAACACCTCCTTGGGTGGACAACCACACCGAAAACGACAAGTTAGAGAACCTGCCACAGGTAAAATCTAACATGAAATTAGCAATCCGGCAACCAGAATATCCGAAAAGGAGCCCTGACGGGAAACTGCTCCGTCAGGAGCATATGGGCATTGATGAGTCCACCTGACGGAAAGCTATATATTGTATTCACGCAAATGTTCCATCACGATATATAGTCAGATCTCGTCCGTCTCACCACAACATATCTCCTCGTCCTTAGCCCCCGCCTCAACATAGTGTATGATCCCAAACATGTGGAGCCAGGGTTGGCGATACGGCAATTTCACAACATATCCCAAATCCGCTCTATCACTCGCTTTCCGGCTTCAGGTAAAATCTCCCTGAGCGTCGCAAGGTTGGGGATACGCTGGAGGCAATTGTACTCGGTGGACAGGGACCGTACACCTATTCATGGGCTGTTGACGGTGAAACAGTTGTTGGAGCTGACGACGAGACATTTGAAGTTGAAGGCGAAATGCTCGGATCAGTAATTTCCGTAACTGTTACGGATGCTGATGGACATGAAGCTACTGATTCAACAAACCCCGTAATCGATGAAGTTGCACTTCTTGAAGCTGATCAGACAGGCGCTAAAGAAGTTGCTCTTACATTCAATAGCGACATCGATGCTGATGATGTGATCACCGTTAACAAGGGAAACAAGGCAGTAAAGATTGATTCTACTACTTACGGTGATAAGAGTGCGGTAATCACTCTTGCTGACAAGATTGTAGGCGGTGCTGAGTATACTGTAACCCTTACTCCTGCTAATGGCGATGATCCCACATCTGTAACCTTCACAGGTGAAACAGCTACACTTGGAGAGATCGTATTTATTAATGATGTTCTCGTTATGAAGGACAGCAAGTACAGCAAAGGCTTTGCTTATGTAAAGGGCTATGATCAGTATGGTGACGAGATCAACCTTTCTGGTCTTACAGTTACCCCTGGCGTAGGTGTATTCGAGTCTTATGATCCTTCAACTGGAAAGATCACGATCGACAGTGGTGTTGATACAGAAAATGGCGAGACATCACCTTTCCTTCTTATGAAAGAAGTACCTGTATTCGTTCAGTATCAGAACGGCACAGACATTCTTTCAACTCAGGCAAATCTTGCTATTTCCACCCGTGCTTACCTTTCCGATATGGAATTTGGTGAAATCAAGAAGGACGGAACACCTCGTGATGACAACAGACTTACCATCACAGAGCTTTCTTCCAAGAAGTACTATATCGAGATTCTTGATCCCAAGGATCAGTATGGAAATGCTCTTACCGCTGATGACCTGAATGACCAGAAGGAAGAGAATGTACTTTTTGTTATCCCTAGCGACTCAGGTGCGTTCTATCAGACAGGAAAGTTTGGCACGATCAAAGACAAGACAATTCTTTGGCTTGAGGACACAGGCGATTCAAGACCTGGAACAATGGCACTGACAATCACAGGTGCAGGCGGAAATACATTTACAGAGGATGTTACAGTGGAAGATGATCCCTTCATCCAGACACTTAATGTAACATATCCTATGCTTTATGCTAATGTTGCTGCATCAGATGAGCTTACCTTCTCAGCTGTAGATCAGTATGGTAACGCTATAGATCTTTGGGATTTCGCACCGGCTATAACTGTAAATCAGCAGACGGGCGCGCAGAATGTTCAGTCCATCACCTTTACTGACAGAAACAACATGACGAACAGAAGGACCGAAATAACACTTTCCGGCAAAGCTAGATTCAATGAAGTAAAGATCAACGCTGGCAAGAAGGAATTTACTGTTACTATCAATACCGCTACAGATGGGGCAAAGAAGGGCGACATCATCTCCTTCGTAACAACTACTGCAGGAATGAGCGTAAACACAGCTTCTGTGACCGTAGGCAACGAAGGCAAAGCTGCAAAGATCAAGAATACCGGATCAAGCGCTATGCTTAACGCAAACGGTAGAGGCGGGGATGATTCTTACGATTTCAACTCAAAACTTCAGTTTGAAGATGCGAATGGAAATACTATGAAGCGTGACGACGCTGATTACCCGCTTTACTCTGATAGAGCTGCTATAGCCGACCCGACAGCGGGCGAAGCTGGAACTCCTGGACCTAGACTCCTCCTTACGGCGCCTCAGAATTACACGCCCGTATCCTACTATTGGACACTGGCAGACGCAAAGTTGACTACTGCAGGTCTTCCTTCGGTGGCTACGCTGACCCACGGTACTGCGAACGGTAAATTCAGCGTTAACGATATGAGAGGCGACGACGGCTTAGTTTCGGCAGTCGATGACATCTATGTTATCCTTTGGGCTGAAGATGCTGGCCATGTTGGCGTCCTCCTCGATCAGGAAGCATTCCACTTCACACAGGTTGTAGGCGATGAAGAGACCTACACCGCTAAATGCTCAGATGCACTTTATGTAAAGAAGACCGATAACGGCTACGAAGATAGCGTAGACGTAACCGTGACTGCAAAGACCGATAAGGGCGAGACATACTCGGTTGATGGCTCACTCATAAGAATAAGTGGAATACCTTTTGCAACATCAGGAAATACAGTTTATGGTTGGTACGATCTCGATGAGGTTGGAACAAAAACAGCGAGCGTATTTGTTGATAGAACAGCATATGGTGAAGGCTGGAAAGAAGTAGCATCAGTAGATATTAATTATACTAACGTAGCTCCTAAGCCCGCCAAGGTTTCATGGGGTGGAAAAGCTACACTGGAAGGCTCAAGGCAGGATTCTAAGTACGGAACAAAGGTTAGCGTAGCGGGACCTGAAGAGTTCGATACCACGGCTGCAACGACCGTAACAATCGCAGGTGGCGTTATGAGCATCAACAGCGCGAACGCTTACAAAGATAACCTCGAAGCTAAGATCGTTGACCAGTATGGACAGACAGTTCCCGACACAACATTCAAGGCTAACGGTAAAGCTATAAGTTATGGTTCTACACTCCTCGCTGGCAAGAACGTCATCGAGTACTCTGCAGGAGATGTTGTTGGCAGATTCACGATGAATCTCGCTCAGGATATCGTTCCTACGATACCTACGGCCACTACGGTTACTACAGAAAACAGCTTGAAGTCAGCACTTCTTGGTGCGGCAGATACTATCTATGTAAATGGCGATATCGAGCTTGGTGCGGACCTCACCATCCCGGATGGAAAGACAGTAGTTATCTACTCTGGAAAGACTCTCGATTCAAATGGCCATAAGATTTACCTGGGCGACGCGGACGGCGACGCTGCGGGCGCAAGACTTACTGTTTACGGAACACTTAAGACAAGCGGCGACTTCACAATGGGCGGCAATTCGACCGTTTATGTGGGCGGTGTTTGGGACAAGACCGCTGGAAATGTTACGGGCACTCTTGTTAACGGAGAAATAACAGACACAATCAGTGGATCAGGTCATGTAACATTTACAGGAAACAACGTTGCTAACATTAACTTCAATGTAACCGGTCTGACACTCGTACTTGATGGGGTAACGTTCAATGGGAACGCTAAGCTGGCTGGCCACGTTCAGATGGTTGGAGACGTAGAAGTGGGAGCGAGCCTGGTAGAGCTCCAGAACGGTCTTGACCTTGACCTTATGCTTGCTAATTCGATAGGTGGAGCGTTCGCTATCGCTAAGGGCGCAGAATTTACTGTGGAGACCACAACTGGCGACACATTGACGGTTACAAATAACAACACGACTGCAAAGGATACCGGTGTTAGCATTGCTCCGAACGGAACAGTTACAGGAGGAACAAGCACAGCTGCCGGGTCTAAAGCCGGCATTATTGGAGCTAACCTTAGTACACTCTCAGGGAACCTGGACAAGGATATCGAGACAAAGGTGAACCTTAAGGCAACCCTTACACAAACAGTGTCAGATGATGGGAAGATAGTCACTAACAAATACACTGTTACTGGTACTATGGAGCCTATGGGGAGCTCGGTTAATACAAAACTTGGATACGGCGATTCTGCGTACGACGATTACTTCGCTTGGAGGATCGTAGGCTCGGCAATGGGAACTACTAACCGCTACTATGCACGTGCAGCGAGTGAATCGGCCGCAATGTCCGCTCTTGCAACCAAGAAAGAGGCAGGGAACACGATCGACGATCCGACAGTTACTACGCCCCACACAGACTTCATTGTTGCACATCCTAATGGCGAAAGGTTTGTAGTCCTGTCATACGAAGAAGACGGAGTTACTTACAACCATGTGTATAACCTGTCAGCTGTTACACAACCTTCTGTCTAATATTTAAAAAATCGGACTGCGTTAACACATTAAGATTGAACCTTGGGGCTCTTCGGAGCCCCTTGGTTTTACTAACCAACTGCCCTATAATGGGCAGCCCCGATGCATCTGCGCGGAGCGAAAACGCCGGGTTGGGTTCCGGGGACTGGGCGGAAAGAATTATCCCAAAACAAACAAGAAAAGGAGAAAACTGAAGTGACATTCGATTTTAGCGAAGAAAACATAGTGAAAGCTAAAGCGAGCTTTAAGAGACCTTATGCCGGGGCTCGGGGGCCCTTCTATACCGGAGATCGGAAGGATTGGAAGTTCGACAACGACGATATTGAACTATTTCGCGATGCTGTCTGGCAGGGCTATCTTGATGCATCGAGGACGTTTAGGGGGATAAAGTATACTGATACGAACCGTAAAGCATTTGATAATCTTGCAGCGGCTATAAGGAACTACCTAAATGGCGATGAAGGCTTTGATCACGAAGATTGGTGCAAGAAGTTTATATCGGAAGTAAAGCAGCACAACAACTATGAAACAAAATACGGCCAAGCCCAGAAGGTCGTAAATATGGCATTCAAATATCTCTACTGCTGTAAGGGAGCACCTGTGGAGCGTTTTACCCCCTGCCATATGCCGTTGGATAGGATCACTTTGCTGTGGTACTTTTCAGAAACAGGGAAATATTATGAAGGGTGGAGCTATTTTACCCAAAACCAATACGAAGAGGTGCAGAGAAGGATACGGGAACTTTTGGGAGAAAACGTACTTGATGCAGAACTTGTTATCTACGAACGATTAAGCCCGGACTGCATTGTGGATTTAAAGAAGGTGAATGAATGAGTCTGAGTGATCTAAGGACGGAGAATAAAATCACCCAAGAAGAAATAACCAAACGCACCGGCATTCCTTACAATACCTACCGCAGGTATGAATACGGACAAGCGTTCCCCAGCCCGAAAGCCATATGCGCCCTTGCGAAACTCTACAATATGCCCCCCGGCACTCTCTTCGAGCAGTTATGCGCAGACAAAGGTCTATTACCCAAACAGGCGGATGTGATATAATACACCGAGCGAAAGAATCTGTCGTAGAAAGGAACAAAGATGAAGAGAAAAGTATCAGCACGGTTAACTATAGCGCTATCAGCATTAGTATTTGCGCTTCTCCCCGTTTTCCCCGCCCACGCGGCACAAGATGTTTCTACCGTAGACTTTTCTGCGGCTAACGGCGTATATACCGGCGCACCGGTAGAAACGGTTATCACATCAGCGCTGACGGAGAACGTTGATTACACCCTATCTTACGAAAATAACATCCTTCCCGGGACGGCTTCCGTCATCATAACCGGGAAAGGAAACTATAGCGGAACGAAAACACTTCCCTTCACCATATCCGACGATCCTTCCATTACTGCTGAGGTACGTATAAATCCTGTCACGCCTGTCTACTATACAGGTAAAGCGCAGACTCCCGATCTTCACGTCTTTTCCTCCTCAGGCGTCGAACTCATCCGAAATAGCCAATATACGGTTGTTTACTACGACAATACATCCGCCGGAAATGCTGTCTACACTGTACATGTCGGAAATAAAGTAAAATCCGGCACTTTCATGATTCTGCAGAAACAGATCACGGAGGAGAATTGCGCGGCTATTCCCGCCCAGGAATACACGGGTATGGCGGTCACTCCCGCTCTTACCATATCTGCTGACGGGAGGACTCTCGTACCGGACACCGATTACACTGCTGTTTATATGAACAACGTAAACGTCGGCACGAACGCCATAGTAAAAGTAGACTTAAAGGGCAACTACATCGGCTCCTTCACGAAGACTTTTGCTATAGCAAAGAAGGTAAATCCCTACATTGTCCAGGCTTCTGTCGGCGATGACATCTCCTCCTTCTCCTATATGGGTGAGATGCTGTATGAAGGAACAGATTACGACGTGACTGTCTCTGAAGGGAAAACAGTTCTTGTCTTCAAAGGTGTTTGGATGGGGACAGCAACTATAGATTATACTCCGAAAGGGACCGTTACCTTCATTACCGGAGTAGATGATTGGGAGGTAAAGCCCCAGACCGGCACAGTAGACCTGACGAAGATCCTTCCTACAATGCGCGCAGGCGTCTCCTTCATCGGTTGGTACGATAATCCGGGATATACGGGGAAGCCGCTCACTACGGTTACGGGCGACGCAACCGTATACGCCAGATGGGAGGACGACACAAAGACATGTGTGCCGGGAGATCATCTAAGACTAAGAATATCGCCCAAGGGCGCGACCATACTTGGTATTGAATGGACTGTCGACAATATGCTGATCGGAAATGCAAAAGAACTAATTGTACCTGAAACTGTTCGTCCGGGGGATGTTATTAGGGTAGCGGTTACCGGGAAAGATAAGACAGCTTATGCGAGCATATTGGTGGCGGCTGTGAGGTAGGCTTCTCTCGTGCGCTGCACATCTTGGCCGATATTTAATATGCTTAAGGGCTTCGAGTAGCTTAATACGCCTTCTGCGGGCCTTGAGGCCTATGTGGCCATTTCCGTCAGGGGAAGAAGCCTTTCTCTCTACAGAGGGCTTCAAATAAGTCTCCGGGAGACATACCATACAGCTTCGCCAATGCGCAGATCGCCCTTGCTGACGGGAACGCCTGTCCGTATTCATACCGCCTATACGTGTTGTATGCGATGTCGGTTCGCTTGGCTACTTTCTCCTGCGTAAGGTTGTGTTGTATTCTTAGATCTGATAGTGTCATGGTTCTCCTATGGTTTTGGGGGATTTTCTTTTGCGGTGTTTCTGCTCACTTTTGAGCAGTTGTTTTGTAAAACCAAGGGGATCCGAAGATCCCCAAGGTTTATGATTCATGAATGCTTAATCTAGTTGTTCTTTACGCTATGTCTAAAATAGCTTTTCTCTGATTTTCAAGTTTCGGCTGAAGTCCACTGATCTGATTTCCGTCGTCATCGAAAGCTGCAGTAAGATATTTGTTGTCAGCATTTACTATAGTAGCCCATGCATCAGCTCCTACTGTAATTTCAGAAGACTGCTCTAACTTGTCGTAGCTCAGAGTGAGCGTCCATGTGTCACCTCTCTCAGCGCCAACGATTGTAAGGTCAGGTGTGTTATTGCCGGTAGTTGTGAAGTTATTCTCAACATAGCCGTCTGCGTTTTCTTCGATGTTGCTTGCTTTCTTGTCGATCTGGTCCGGTGTAACACCCATGTCTATTCCGTACTGGTCAAGAACTGCCAGTTCGCTGTCGAGAAGTGCAGCGTCGATGTAAGTATACAATGTTGTTCCTGCGCCATACTCGGTTCCAACAGGGCTCCATGTATAAGCGTCATCGAAGTTCTCGAACGATGTAGCTGTAGGTTTCTGGTCAGAAAGTGAAACAGTTGTGCTCGCGGTGTCGACGGTGTTAACTGCGATAGACGCTTCAAGCTTCGTCTTGAGTGCAGCCAGTTCGGCTTTTTCGGCCGTCGCTGCGGCTTCTGCTTCCGTGCTGAGGTCTACGTCATTTCCGGAACCGAGTGTCTCGTATGCTGTACTGTCGTCAAGGATTCCGTCCAGCACTGCGGTCCTAGCATCTATGTCTGTTATAGCTTCATTTATTGTTTTAGCTGCCCAATCGATGTCTTCTGTCAAATCGGCTGCGGTGGGTGTCGTAGGTACTGTAAGATCCGTGTCGTCAGCCGCTTTCAATGTTGTGATTTCAGTGTCGTCTACTACGTCCGCAACTGTGTCGCTGTCTCCATCAAGCCGCTCACCATAGATATCCCAAACTGTAGCCTGAATCTTGTCTGAGCCAAGCTGTGCCACACCAAGCGGAGTTGTTTTATCGTAAAGATCCTGCAGTGTCAAACCATTAGGTGCAGTGTCTGCGTGGTAACCGATTACCGTGTCTAACTTAACCGCGGTGTGTATTCCGTCATTGACCTCTGATGACGCAACTTTGTTTCCTGTAGCTGTATAGTACTGAGCAGGTATTGTTACTGACTTCCCGTTGTAGGTACCTGTCAGCTTAACGGCTTTCTTGTAGTCATTTGCTACTGTTACGCCGATTCCCTTTCTTCCGGCTGCAGTTACTGCGAAAGCTGTCGGAGTGTCCGTTTCCGTCAAAGTAGCCAGAGATGCGTTGGCTATCTTCCCATCGCCCGTCGCGGCGCCCGCACCTACGTACAGCGTCCCTAGGTCTCCAACGGTGAAGTTCTTAATTGCCTTAATATCAACTATTGTGAAAAGCTTTGACTTCGAGCGTGATACTGTCTCATATTTTTCAGGGTCTGCGATTTCAGCAGTTGCAACCTTTACGATCTCAAACTTGAAGCCTTCGTTAGTAACGCTTGCTGTCACGTCTTCTTTAGCGTATACCGTAGGATCAACGTTTAAAGCCAGTCCCTCGAAGCCGAGGTCGGCGATCGCACCACCATTGTCGAGCATCCAGCCGTCACCGGATGTAAGCGCTAAATCGGCTCCACCAAACGGATGTGTTGCCCCTACGTACAGACCACCATTACCTGAGTAAGTAGCTTTTACTGTGAAGTTGTAGCCTGCGAAATCTCTGCCGCCGGTGAATGTCGTGGTGTCGAAGAAGTCCTGAGCATCCTCGTCGTCCATTACCTCGTTGTACTGATCATAGAATGAAATGTCTCCAAGGCTAAGGCCAATCTCAGCACCCTCAACATAAACATCGTCAAGGTCAACTTCCTTTATTGCGTCAGGTCTTCTCTTATCCTGAACGCTGAGCAACTGGTTATCCGTCTCACCGCCAACAACGATTGCTGTAAGTGAAACAGGGCGATCGATACCATCGGTAGATCTTGAGTCTTCCCAAGGAATGTACTCATCTACATATGTAAGTTTTGCTGATCCGTCTTCCTGCTCTGCGAGTACAAGTGCGCCGTTGCCGCCAACGCTAAATGAAAGAGCATTGAAGGTCTTATTCTTTGCAAGAGTTACGAAATCGGTGACGCTGTTTCCGTCCTCATCAAGTGCTGTATAGGGGATCTCAACTGAGTCACCATCAGCGACGATACCTGCAGGAGTACCCATTGTAAAGCTCGTAATAACTGTGCCTACGCCTACGATGCAGTCATAAGTTGTCTTTGTTCCTGTTCTTAAAGCGATTGCTGTAAGTGTCACAGCGCCGCCATCAGAAACCTTAATGCCGGGCTCAACGATTATTGCATTGTATTCAATATCATCGATAGTTATAGGAGCGTTCTGAACGCCTTTAACCGCACTTACAACAAGTACGTTATCAGATATAATGCTTACATCAGTATCTTTAAGGCCGCCAGCCTGGATAAGGTTGCCATTCTGATCATAAGCATTGAAGAGAAGATACCACTCACCTGTCTTAAAGTCTGCGGGAAGGGTCTTCTTAAGCTCTGTAGTATTCTTCTTTACAAAACCAGCAACTTCGATAGAATCAAGAGCCTGTTCCTGACCTACTGAAAGTTCTGCTGTAGCACTTGCTCCGGTCTTTGTGTGAACGCCGGTAACATAAATCTTATCACCATATACCCATGCATTTCCATCGCTCTTCTCAAGTGTGAGTCGTCCGGTTGCTTTATCGGGAGTAATGTTGCAAGAACCAGCCCATGTGATAGACGTTGAAGTCCTTATTGACTCACCGTACTGATCGAGAACATCATAGTAAGCGTATGCTTCCTTGTGTGAATTAGCAGGATTAGCTTCATCCACATTTGTGAGCGCTGTCTCATTAAGTATTACGATGTTTATTTCCTGTGCCTCGACCTCAAATGTATCAGAGTCAGTATTTGTCTCATCTTCTTCAGAGGTAAGGGTTACCGTGTACTCACCGGGAACCATATTTGCGTCAGTAGTAAGAGTTACCTTATCAAACGTGCTTTCCCAAGAAGTCTTGCTGATAGTGATTTCTGTTGTGCCTCTTGTGATTGCTATTGTTGTATCGGTTGAAATAACAGGATTTACAAGAGTCACTTCAACTTTGTTGGTAGCTACTGCTTCAGCAGAAAGAATCTCGATTTTACCATAATCTTCATTCTCTACAACTGCCTCAGTTGTAACGTCTGAAGCTGTCTCACCATCTTCAGCAGTAACAGTGACCTTTACATACATTCCAAGAAAATCAGCAGTTACGCCGAATGTTTCATCATCTTCAGTATCAACTACTTCCCAATCTTCACCGTCAACAGATACCGCCCATTCATAGGAAGCAGCTGCCGCTCCGGTAACCGTCGCCGTCAGCGTATCGCCAACCTTGCGACGTCTAGGTAGTTTTTGGTAGAACGCGGAGAGCGAGTAGGGGCGTGGGTTTGGGGGATGTTGTAAAAATGCCGTATCGACAACCCTGGGCACCATAGCGGATTTGAGCACATTATTTTGTGATAGGTTTCAGGAAAGATGGTATATGTTGTAGTAGGGGAAATGATAAAGGCCTATATATT